>Ga0185299_10000143_pt1 | contig 225786 bp, 222 predicted proteins | sample PaiPotPPA55metaG_FD_128002 | JGI IMG/M metagenome (GOLD analysis project Ga0185299, IMG submission 128002) | Iron sulfur acid spring bacterial and archeal communities from Banff, Canada, to study Microbial Dark Matter (Phase II) - Paint Pots PPA... ...
CCAATCACCAATCACCTTTCACCTTTCACCTTTCACCCTTCATCCTTCGTACAAACCCGCCCAGCGCGTGGCGCCTCCCCTGACCTCCTAGCTCCTAGATTCTAGCTCCCAGCTCCTTCCCCTCCACCAGCGCTAGATTCGGGTCTGCGTCCAGGCCCAGGTCCGTCCCCGCGCCGGCTCGAAATCGTTCCACCGCTACATAGCCGATCATCGCTGCGTTATCCGTCGTTAAGGAAGGTGCCGCTAACAACAGCCGTTTTCCCGCGCTCTCGGCCGATTGTGCCATTTTTTGGCGGAGACGAGAATTCCCGCTCACGCCGCCGCTCACGGTCACCAAGTCGACTTGGAACTCGGCTGCCGCCGCTATCGTCTTTCGAACCAGGATATCGACCACCGCCTCTTGAAACGACGCAGCAACGTCCGCTAAATAATCGCCTTCAAGCTTCGGTAGCAGGTATCGGACTGCGGTTTTAATCCCGCTAAAACTAAAATTGAAATCCTTACGTCCCACCATGGGTCGCGGAAGCTCGTACCTGGTGGGATCACCTTTCGGAGCCAATGTGTCGATCTGCGGACCTCCCGGATAGGGCAGCCCTAGTAACTTGGCGACCTTATCGAAAGCCTCTCCCGCCGCGTCGTCCAATGTGCCGCCCAGCACTTGGTATTGACCTACGCCGTTAACCAAGACCAGCAAGGTATGGCCACCGCTTACCACTAAACCGATCGATCGTTTCGCCCCGAATTGGGTCCCAAAGAAAGGTGAAAGGAGATGAGCTTCGATATGGTTGACGCCGATAAAGGGCTTGTTCAACCCGATGGCCAAACCTTTTCCGAACGAGTAACCGACCAGTAGCGAAGTGAGTAGACCCGGCCCACGAGTCGCAGCAACACAATCGATCTGCGCCGTTGAGGTGCTTGCCTTGTCCAGCGCTTCGGTAACCAGGGCTTCGACTTTGGAGAGATGATTCCGAGAAGCGACCTCCGGCACAACTCCGCCAAACTCGCGATGGATATGCGTCTGGCTCGAGATGCAAGAGCTTAGGAGTTGGTTGCCATTTAGCACGGCAGTCGCTGTCTCATCGCACGACGTCTCGATTGACAGAACGATTGGATCAGACAATCCACCTTCGCCAAGCGGTTCGAGTGAGCTCGCCGACTTGTCCGCCATAGCTTCAGCGACGGAGGAAGTCCTACGGCGCGACAAGCTCACTTCTCCGACGGTTGAGGTTGAGCGCCGCCCTGAGTGTAAATCATGACGCTCTTCACCGCATCGACGGCTCGATCGAGCTGTGAATCCCGCTGGCCACTAACAAACTTTTGGTCTTCGGCTGACAAGACCCCGTCCCGTCGGCGCAATAGCAACGCTTTCTCCTGATCGGCGCTCAGTGAGGCCTTAATGTTAGGAGAAACGCCGTTCTGATGAATGACCTGGCGGCTGGGAGTATAATATTTTGCCGTGGTCAAACGAAGGGCCGAGCCATCCGGCAGTTGAATAACGCTCTGTACTGAGCCCTTGCCGAATGTCGTTTCGCCGACAAGAATCGCCCGGTTTAAATCCTTTAAAGCTCCCGCCACAATCTCAGCTCCGCTGGCGCTCTGACCGTTCACCAACACTGCCATCGGCATATTCAGCCGAGGTTTCGCTTTTTGATCGGTATAATATTCGTGACGCTGAGAACCTTCTCGACCCTCGGTATAAACCACCATCGTCTTTGGCGGCACGAATTGGCCGCACACATCCACGGCACTGGTCAACAAACCGCCCGGATTAAAACGTAAATCCAGGACCACAGCCTGCATCCCTTGGCGCTGTAGATCATCCAATTTCTGATTCAATTCCTGGGCGGTGGGTTCGTTGAACTGCGTGATTCGCAGATAACCGATTTTGAATTTGCCACCCTCGCCTTGGTCTAGAATCTTCGCGTCCTTAACGCTGGCAACTTTGATTATCTCGCGCTGCAGCGTGAACTCTTTGGTTTCTTTGGTCGACGGCCGGTAAATCGTCAGCGTAACTTTCTGACCAGGGTCGCCCTTTAATAAATTCAAGGCGTCCTGCAAACTCATCCGGTCGGTCACGCTGCCATTGATGCGGAGGATCTCGTCTCCCGGCATAATGCCGGCCTTTATACTGGGCGTGTCCTCCATCGGAGTGACTACTGTGATCACGCCATCTTTCGTAGAGACTACAATGCCCAGTCCGCCAAACTCGCTCTTAGTCTCGTCCTCCATGTCCCTGAAGTCCGCCGGCTCCATGAACTGGCTGTGCGGATCCAGGCTATTGAGCATGCCGCGGAGCGCTGAATAAGTCAGGCCGCGGTAGGTCGTCTTGGTCTCATCCACGTAGTCTTGCCGTACCAACTGTAATGCTCGCGTAAAGACCGTGAGATTAAAGTAGTCCGCATTCGAGTCGGCTGCCGCATTCCCAGTAAGAACCCTATAACCGACCGCCAGGTTGAACGAGACCAGCAGCGCGACCACTAGTACGACCAATTTGCGCTTCATTTACGAGGCAACCCTAACACAGCATGAGGAATAGCCAACTCCCGGACGAGGCGGAGAAGGAGCTAGAAGCTAGAATCTGGGAGCTAGGAGGTCAGGGGTTTGGCGCGATCTGGGCGCGGGTTGAATGAAAAGGTGAAAAGTGATTGGTGATTGGTCGTTGGGGGTGCCAGAGCCAATGTGGGCGAAAAACTCGGCGCGCCGCTGGCTTGGCTATTTGTATCGCTTGTTCGCGCCGGTTTTGAGCCGTTCCCAGAGTGAAATCCCCGCGACGTGATTCGAACCCAACGCGAGCCAAATCTGCCTTTCCATCGGGGGTTGTTCCAGCGCAGGGCCTGGGCTACGACGGATCAAAACCGGAGCGATCAAATGATATAAATAGCCAAGCGATCGGCGCGCAGAGTTTTTCGCCCTGTTATGACGGGCTCCGATGTACGCCTTTAACCAATCACCAATCACCAATCACTTTTCACCTTTCATTCCACCCGTGCCCAGATCGGGCCAAACCCCTGACCTCCTAGCTCCTACCTCCTCCGCAGATTGAGCACGCGCTCATCTTCCCTCAGAACCGCTTCCGATGCCGAACCAACCGCGCGCCCTTCTCGTTCACGAGCACGAGTTCGTCTTCGGTAAGACTTTCGATGCGCTCCTCGACCTGATAGGTCTGCACCGATCCGGAATCGCTGCGATAAACTTCACCCGAGGCGAGCAGTTTACCGTTCTTCACGTCCCAGATACCAGAAAAACTCCAACGGGTCGTACCCCCGTCCGCGTGCAGGATTTCGTCGGCGGAATGCATCCCGTCTCGATGAAAACTGTTCTCACCGTAAAACCGGTAATTTCCTCCGGCCTCATCGGTAACCCAGGTACCCACCAGCTTTTGCGTTAGCTCCTGATCGGTGGGAGCGGACTTTTGGCAGGCAAAACCAATGACGAGCAGGCTACTCGCTAAAGCGAATCTTAGAAAACGCGCTCGCCATCTCATTGCGCACCTGTGACCTAATTCACCTCATTCAATTTGGACACGGAGTACCCAGAGAGCACAATTTTAGCCCGGTCAGTTGGAGCTTCGCGCCCTCTGTGCCTCTGCGATGAAATCCTGTAGCGCCCTTTCAGGCTGCGTCTTTGTCTTGTTTCCTGCGAATTAGAGGCGCTCTCTTGCCCTCAACGACGGCTCGGTTGATAACGACATCGGCGATGTCTTCCCGGCTCGGGACGTCGTACATTACGTCGAGCATGATCTTCTCGAACATGGAACGAAGGGCTCGAGCACCCGTTCCTTTGGTCGCTGCCTGCTGAGCCAGCGCTCGGAGTGCGTCCTTGGTAACTACCAAATTGACACCCTCCATCGCCAACAGCTTGTTGTACTGTTTCACCATCGCGTTTCGGGTGTCCGTCAGGATCAGAATTAGCTCCTCCTCCGTGAGACTATCCAGAGCCGTCACGATTGGTAACCGGCCGATGAACTCCGGAATCATTCCGAAAGAAAGCAAATCTTCGGGCTCAGTGTGCCGCAATGTCTCCCGCATTTGGAGATCCGAAGAACCGGTCTGCGGCGAGTGAAAACCGAGCACGCGATTTCCTAGACGCCGGTTGATCAATCGGTCTAAGCCCACAAACGCTCCGCCGCAGATGAACAATATCTTTTCGGTGTTCACCTGAATGTACTCTTGGTGCGGATGCTTTCGTCCACCTTGAGGCGGGACATTGCAGCTGCTGCCCTCTAAAATTTTCAAGAGCGCCTGCTGAACGCCCTCCCCGGATACGTCCCGAGTAATGCTGACGTTGTCCGTCTTGCGACCGATCTTATCGATCTCATCGATATAGACTATTCCTATCTCGGCTCTTTTGACGTCGTAGTCAGCGTTCTGCAGGAGCCGGAGGATGATATTCTCGACATCTTCGCCAACGTAACCCGCTTCCGTCAGCGTGGTCGCATCGGCAATGCAGAACGGCACATCTAAAATCCGGGCTAAGGTTCTCGCCAACAGCGTCTTACCGCAGCCAGTCGGCCCGATCATCAAGATGTTGCTCTTTTCAATCTCGACGTCGGCGTAAGGGTCTAGCGAGAGATCTTTGGTCGGATTCGCATTCAGAATCCGCTTGTAATGATTGTGGACGGCAACGGAGAGAACTTTTTTGGCTGCCTCCTGGCCAATGACATGCTGGTCGAGTTCGTGCCGAATCTCGGCCGGTTTTGGCACTCGCAGCGTAGTGGTCTGCCGACGGGCATCTTCGTTTAGCTCTTTGTCCAGGATGCCTTTGCAGACGTTGATGCAGTTATCGCAAATATAAACGCCAGGTCCGGCGATCAACTTGCGAACTTCTGCGTGGCTCTTTCCACAGAAAGAGCACATCGTCAGGTTAGAGGCCCGAGCCATACGACTTGCTAAACTTCTCTACCAAGTACCTTTCACGAAGCTAACACCCGATCGCCATTCTGCGGAAGCACTTCCGTCTTTACATCTTTGCGGGATTTCACCACTTCATCCACCACCCCGTAACTTCGAGCTTCATCCGACGACATCCAATAGTCGCGGTCCGAATCAATTTGAATCTGTTCTTCCGATTTGCCCGTGTGTTGCGCCAGAATATGGATCAAACGCTTCTTGATCTTGAACATCCACTCCACCGTTCGCTCCACATCGCTAGCGGTACCTTGGGCGCCGCCCGAGACCTGATGGATCATGATATCCGAGTTCGGTAGCGCATACCGTTTTCCACGGGTGCCCGCGGCCAACAAGACCGCCCCCATGCTCGCCGCGATGCCCACGCAATAGGTGGCCACATCGCAGGTCACAAACTGCATGGTGTCGTAAATTGCTAAGCCTGCCGTAACCGAGCCGCCCGGCGAATTAATGTAGATATTGATATCCTTTTTGGGATCCGCCATCTGCAGAAAAAGCATTTGCGCCACCACCAGGTTGGCGATGTGATCGTCGATCGCCGTGCCGATAAATACGATCCGATCGTTTAGTAACCGGCTATAGATATCGACGCTTCGCTCTCCCCTTCCCGTCTGTTCGATCACCATGGGTACGAGGTACGAGCTTGGCCTGTTATAAGTAGGTTTCGACATGAATAACTCCGCCGGAATTACCGGTTTTGTTCCGGCTCCGAACTTGTTTCGACGTTAGCATTCGAGGTTAGGAAATCAAGGACCTTGCCGACTTGGATCTCCTCCACCAGCTGGGGAATCGCCCCTTTCTTGTCCAACTCGGCGATGGCTTTGTCGTAGGCCATCCCATGTTGTGCCGCTAGCGATTCCACCCGGCGCTTTAGTTCAGCCGAGGTGACCTCGATTTTCTCCTGTTCACCTATCCTGGTCAGGATAAAGCTCGCTTTCAGCCGGTCTTTCGCACTGCGCGAGGCCACATTCATGATCTCTTTCCCACTTTCGCGCAACGCTTCTTCACTGACCCCGCGCGACTGGTTTTGCTCTACGATCTCAGACATGATACGTCGGGTCTCGTCTTTGACGTAGCTCTGGGGCAACTCGCATTCGACTCGTTGGATCAGATAATCAACAATTTGGTTGCGCTTGGATCGCTCGCTTTCCTCCCGCTTCTGTTCGGTAAGCCGATCCCGCAGCTGCGCCTTGAGTTCGTCCAACTTTAGGCCTTGAGCAACCTGTCCGGCGAAGTCGTCATTGAGCGCGGGCAACTCCATCCGCTTCAGCGCCTTCAATTCGACCTGGAAATGGATCACCCGATCCTGGAGGGACTTAACCGGAAAATCCCCGGGCGGGCTCAGATCAAATTCGCGCCGTTCGCCTATTTGCATTCCAACCGCCGCCGCGCCAAAACCCGGCAACAGACTATCTTCCTGCAATTTAAGCCAAAAATCGGTTCCGCTACCCAGCCGTTTCGGCGCGTCCGGAATCGCTTCCAACAACGGTTGTCCTTCGACGGTGGTCTGAAAATCGATTACCCCGAAACCGCCCATTTCGAATGCGCCATCGGTCTGTTCGCTGAACGTCGCGTGCCGCTCCCGAAGCCGCTCCAACCCGGCCTCAACTTCTTCGTCCGATACCTCGAGCGGAGCTACCTTTACCGGGATACCTTTGTATTCGGGCAGCTCGAACTCAGGCGAGGTAACAATGGTGGCAGTGAACCGCATGCTGCGCTCGGGAGTAAACTCAACATCTTCAACATTCGATACTGATAACGCCCGCAGACCTTTCTCCCGAATGGCCTCTTTGGTCGATTCGTTAACCAGTTTTCGGGTTAACTCCTCTTGGATCTCTTTGCGAAACTTCGATTCGACCACACTCTGAGGCGCTTTCCCAGGCCGGAACCCGCGAATTCGGGCGACCTGCTGGAAACCCTTGACGATATCGTTCCACTCCTTAGTCACCCGTTCCGGAGGCAACTCCACTTTGAGCGACGCTAAACAATTCGGCAAATTCTCAACTTCTACGTTCATGGAAATTCAGCGAATGCCAAGCGTAGACCTGATCGGCAGTCGGGGCAAGGGAGGAGCTGAAAAGGAGCTAGGAGCTGCCTTCTAGGTGCTAGGAGGTCGGGGGTGGGCTACGCGCCGGTGCCCTGCGAACGAATAAGACTTATGCGACCTATATGACTTATAGGTCCTATTTATCCGCGGCGCCGAGCGTGCCGCTTACCCTTGGCCTCCTAGCTCCTTCTCCAGACGCCTTTACCCCTCACAGCCCGCTCTCAACCACCCAACGATGCATCTCGCCTTCACCGACGGGGCCGACCACCGCCAGCCCCATCCGCTCCGGATCAAAACAGAGACAAGCTACGGCCTTTACCGCTTCGGGGGTGACGTCTTTGACCTTAGCTTGAACCTCTTCCGGATGAATCACATACTCGTAAGCGATAATGGATTCTCCCATCCACATGATCTGGTTAGTGGTACTCTCCAAGCTAAGTTCGTTTTGGCCGATCGTGTATTCCTGGGCTTGGCGCAGCTCTTTCTCGGTCGGCGGTTCCGCACAGCATCTTTCCAGTTCATGCCGGATCGCCAGCAGCGCGCTCTTCAATTTGCCTGGCTCCAATCCAACACAGATGCTCATCAGCCCTGAATCTTCGAGCACCAAGGTTCCGCTGTGCACCGAGTAGCAATAGGCATAGCGTTCTCTTAGCTGTTGAAAGAGCCGCGAGCTCATATTCTCGCCGAGGATAACGCTCAAAAGCTTCAACGCGTGGCGCCGATCATCATTGCGATCGATCGCATGATACCCCAAGGCCAAGTGCGTTTGCTCAGTCCCTTCCTTCGCGACCGCCATCCGATTCTTGAGTTTCGTTCCGTTCCAGCGATCAAAATCCGGCGGGCTACCAACGGGGAGATCGTCCATCGCCAATCGGAACTTGTTGACGACTTCTTCGTGCCGGCAACGTCCTGCGACGGTGATCACCGTCGTGTACCCGTTATAGTTACGCTCCATGTAGTTAACCAGATCATGACGCCGGATTCGGCCGATCGACTCCAACGAACCGGTCAATGGCCGACCCAATGCGTGGCGCGGCCACATGACCCCGCTCAGCAATTCTTGGGATAATTGGGACGGCTGGTCTCGATACATCAGAATCTCTTCGCGAATAACATCGCGTTCCCGCTCAATCTCGGCATCCGCTAACACCGAGTTGCGAAACATGTCGGTCAGTACATCCGCGAGAATATCGAAATAGTGAGCCGCCGCTTTCGCATAAAAACAGGTGTGATCTTCGGTAGTAAAGGCGTTGATAAACCCGCCAACTCCCTCCACCTCTTCAGTTAGACGCTGCGCGCTCCGAGTTTTGGTTCCCTTAAATAAAAGATGCTCAAGAAAATGCGAGATGCCGCAATGCTCTTCGGATTCATGCCGGCCGCCGATCGCTACCCACATCCCTACGCTAACGCTCTTCATCTGGGGCATCTCACACGTTGCCACCCGGATCCCGTTCCCCAGTTTTGTTGTCTGATATACCATTGTCAGCTCTTCAGATTCGTCGGACCGGACCAAGCCCGTCATGTTGCGGTACCCACTTTACTTGTTTCTAGGCTGAATAAGCTGCGAACCAGTTCCAAATCACTTGGATAAGTCACTTTCAAATTCCAATCACCGCTTTGCATCAAACGTACAGGAAAACCGGCCATCTCCGCAGCTGAGGTCTCATCCGTGACCCGGATTCCGCGCGCAAGCACCATCTCGTACGCGGTAACCAACCAATCTCGCCTAAAGATTTGTGGCGTTTGCATCGTCCACAGACCCGAGCGGTCAATACCACCCACTACCAAACCATCACTATCCGCTTTTTTCAACGTCTCTACTACAGGCGCCGCTAATGCAACTGCTCCCCACTTGGTTGCCAGGCCCACGGCATTGGAAATGGTCGAGCTCGAAACTAGTGGTCTGGCGCCGTCGTGCACCGCGACCAGCTTAACCCCGGCGCTCAACGCTCCCAGACCTTTCCACACCGAAAGATGTCGGTCCGCGCCGCCTTCCACCACCGTCGCCACTTTCTTAAGCTGGTATTCTTGGACCAGATTAGCGAAATGTTTGGTCCGTTCTTGGTTGGTGACCAATACGATCTCATCAATTTCGGAGCAGCACTCGAAACGCTCCAAAGTCCGGATAAAAAGAGGCCGGCCGCCCAGGTCTGCAGTGAGCTTGTCGAACCCCATTCGCTGACTATTGCCTGCGGCCACTACAATCGCTGCTCTCATTAAAAATGGGCCAGAGTCGACTGAACCGAGGCCAATCGGGTATAGAAGCCGATCCGCCATAAAATAACAAGTGCAAAGGCAGCAGTTTCATGGGACAAATCCAGGTTCCGGTTGCGTGACTCTTTGCACGATTTACTTCACCTCTTTTAAAAAACCTTGCGCCGGCGGCGGTTAGTTAAGATGCCGCCGAAAAATCAAGGAAGCGCGTCCCGTACAAATTGGCTTAAGGTCTTTCCGTCGACCCGGCCAGCTGCTTTTTCGGTCGCAATCTTCATGACTTGCCCCATCTGGGCCTTCGAAGTGGCTTTGCCCTCGGCAATTGCTTCTTGGACCAAGGCCGTAATTTCCGCCTCAGACAACGCCTTAGGAAGATAGTGGCTCAGTATCACCATCTCCCGTTTCTCTTTCTCGGCCAACTCGGGACGGCCACCTTTTTCAAAGCCGGCAATAGAATCTTCTCTCTGCTTTACCTGCTTCCGGAGAACCGCCAGAGTTTCCGGATCCGACAGTTTGCCGCCGGCACCATACTTTTCTATGGTCGCATTCATCAACGCCGATTTTGCCATGCGCAAAACCGAGAGCCGCTCAGCCTCTCTAGCCCGCATCGCGTCTTTAAGATCAATCTCGATCTGCTCTTGGATCGTCATGCACGAACCTAGATTAACCCTCCGTCCGCGCAAGAAACGTCGGGAACGGGCGGGAACGCCGTGACCGGTCCCAGCGCCTGCCGGCCGTGAACGGTCCCAATGGCTACCGAATAAGACCAGGCATGAGCAAGCTAAGGTGCGAGAGGTCAGGGGTAGGCCATGCGCTGGACGCCGCGGATAACTAGGACCCATAACTCGTATAGGTCGCATAGGTCCTATTCGTTCGCAGGGCTCAGCGGCTGGCCCACCCCTGCTCTCCTAACTCCTAGATTCTAGCTCCTCGAACGTTGCCGAGAGCCTGAAACTCAGGCATTATACGGGCATGCGCTCGTGCCTGGCGGTTATTTCACTGGGGTTTTGCTTGCTACAGGCTCTGCCAGCGTCTTCCCTGCCGTTGAGCACCGTTTTCCGAGGCGAACCAATTTTCAATGTGTTGGTAGCGAAGGCCGAGCAAGAAGGCTGGCGTTCGCGGCCGCTGGGAGAACGCATGGTCTTAGTCGGAAAAGCGTTGCTGGGAACGCCTTACCGCAGCTTCACCCTCGAGATCGATGATCGCGTCGAAGCGCCTTCCGTTGACTTCCTCGGCATGGATTGTTGGACATTTTACGAGATCGCTCTCGCATTCTCGCGAATGCTCGAATTGAAGCCGTCCGGATATACTCCCACAGATCTTCTGAGCATGATCGAGCTGGATCGTTACCGGGGAGGACAATGCAACGGGTCGTACACGTCGCGCTTACACTTTCTTGAGGACTGGATCTACGACAATCAAAGACGCGGTTTGGTAAAGAACCTCACCCTCAGTCTGGGAGGAGTTCCGATGCACGGCCGTTATCTCAATGAGATGAGCCGCTATTGGCGGAGCTCACGCTATTTGCGGCATAACCCTAGCCTGGTTCCGGCGATTCGTAACATGGAAGAAGCCGTGGCCTCCCGCCCGATCTATCATATCCCCCGCGATCGGGTCGCCGCCATTGAGCCTAAGATCCGGAGCGGCGACATTATCTGCATTACTGGCCGAGGACCGGAAGGATTCACCGAACACGTTGGCATCGCTTATCGAGACGGCGTCGGCGTACTGCATTTCATGCATGCGTCCAAAGACGAACGCCAGGTCATGATCGATGTCGCTCTTCACCAATACGTCTACCGGTATCATAAGTTCGCCGGGATCATGGTCGTACGCCCGCTCGATCTGTCGCCCGGCGAAGGTTCGCACCTCGCCGCCGAATGAGGGAGATGGCAAACCGCGCGAGGTCCGTCTTTCCGATCAATCGTCAGTGCTGATCACTGAGTTACTGATTACTTTCCCGCCACGACCCAAACGCTCGCTAACGCTCGGTTTCTGCGCCATACTTCCCCATGGCAGCGACACCTTCTATGATGGTAGAGCTAGGGCGGAAAGCTTCCGACTTTCATCTGCCGAACGTGGCGGACGGCGAAATGGTTAATCTCTCCGACTTCGCTTCGAATCGGGCGCTCTTGGTAATGTTCATTTGCCGGCATTGTCCCTATGTCCTGCACGTCAGGCCGGAGTTGGTTCGACTAGCGACAGACTACAAAGATAAAAGCGTCGGAATCATTGGCATTGGCTCCAATGACGCTCAGCACTATCCGGATGACGCACCGGATAAGCTGGTTGAGCTCAGCCGGGATCTAGGCATCCCGGTACTCTACGATGAAAGCCAAGCCGTTGCCAAAGCCTACCGGGCTGCCTGTACACCGGACTTTTTCGTTTTTGACGGAGATCGGGCCTTGGTTTACCGGGGCCAACTTGATGACAGCCGGCCAGGGAATAACCGGCCTTTGACTGGGCACGATTTACGCGCCGCTCTGGATGCCATCCTATCCGATCGCCCCGTCGACTCTGCCCAACGCGCCAGCATCGGCTGCAACATCAAGTGGAAACCTGGCAACGCGCCGGACTATTTCCGTTGAGTCGACGCTGACGGCTGCGCATTCACCATCGAAGGCCGCTTAAGCCGCTGCCCTCGGTTCCGTTGGATTTAAGACCGCGAAACGGTTATAGACCTCAGCCCAGGGTTTTAACCCTGGGTTACGTACGCCAGAAGATGCGCCCTGAAAGTGGCGCCCGAAACGGTGTGTTCGAAGGTTTGGATGTAAATGGTCTGCGTTGTGCCAGTCTCTGGTGCCACTTTCAGGGCACGTCTCATTTAAACGTTGAACCTAGGGTTAAAACCCTGGGCTGAGATCTATAACCGCTTTGCGGTCTTAAATCCGACACACTCGTCGGGTGTTTGCAAGGGCGCCAGCTCGCCCAAATAATGTTCACTTGAACATATCTCCCAGGCATGCATGTTAGCGCCATGCATTCGCCCGTATCGCCAGATTTGTCAGGCTGGGGTGAAAAGATCATTGGACGCGGTTCAAGCATCAATCCGGTCAATCGGTTTGAACCACTACATTATGATTTGGATGAATGGTGTGATCCGCCATTGCAGTCTCACATCCGCACCCAGCTTTTTCGCGACGACACTCAAAGCATCATCGCTCGCAACCAAAGTCCCGATGTCGGTTTCGAGACCAGCGTCAATCCCTATCGAGGGTGTGAACATGGCTGCGCGTATTGCTACGCCCGACCAACACACGAATACCTAGGATTTTCCGCCGGAATCGACTTCGAATCGAAGATTCTCGTGAAGCCAAATGCCGCCGCCCTATTGTCGGCGGAGTTAAATCGACCTGGCTGGCGGCCGCAAACGCTGACCATGAGCGGTGTCACCGATTGTTATCAACCAATTGAACGCAAGCTCAAGATTACGCGGGCTTGCCTCCAAGTGCTGGCCGACTTCCGGAACCCGACCTTCATCGTTACAAAAAACCATCTGGTCACCAGGGATATCGACCTGCTGGCCAATCTAGCGGCTCATAAGGCAGCTGGAGTCACCGTCTCGGTCACCACGCTGGACGCCAGTTTGGCTCAAAAACTGGAACCGCGAGCCTCCAATCCTCAGTCTCGGCTCGCCGCGATTCGTGAGCTATCGAATGCTAACATCCCGGTCGGTGTTAACGTCGCACCGATTATCCCCGGGTTAACCGATCATGAAATACCCAGCATCCTCGCGGCCGCTAGCGAAGCCGGCGCCCAATTCGCTTATTACACGATCGTGCGTTTGCCATTATCGGTTTCCACCATCTTCATCAATTGGCTGGAAACCCATTACCCGGATCGCAAGAATACGGTTCTTCGCCGGATCGAGTCGATGCGGGGCGGGAAACTCAACGAATCGAGCTTCGGCAAAAGGATGCGCGGAGAAGGGATCCTCGCCGAACAGATCCGCCAGATTTTCCAAGTCGGTTGTCGTAGAGCTGGAATAAAACAGGATCATCCGGAGCTAAATACAAGCGCTTTCCGACGCATTGAACCGAATCAAATGGGCTTGGATTTGTAGCCATTCGACGCGCTTTCAGCTTGCTCATTGCAGGCGTGCGGCGAACGCCCATCATGGTAGGGCGAGGATCTCGGCGCGCGGAGGATGTCTTTCTGGAACGGATCAGCCCGCGCCGGATTCGAGCCACACCGCGCGGTCACCACTTCGCCGGCTCGGTGATTTCCCAACCACACCTGGGCGATAAAACCCGTCAACAAGGCTTCAATCTTGCGGTCACACCCTCTCGAAATAAATGCACCGCCGCGCGCACGCCGAGATCCTCGCCCTACCATGATGGACGTTCGCACGCTCTCGCACGTTCCCGCACGCCTGCCATGAGGCAAGCTGAAAGCGCGTCGAATGGTCCCGCACGTTGACGACCTTATCTCCCCATGCATAGCTGACCCTTCATCTTATGCACCAGAAGCTTCAGCCATCCCGTCATCTTCCGGCGACGGCGGGCTTAACCCTCGCTTGCCTTTTCTGGGGGCTCAGTTTTCCGGCCAGTAAAGCGCTGACTTTCCTTTATCTAAAAGCGATCCCGGCGGAATCGAGTTGGTTCGTAGTCGGTCTACAAGGAGCGCTCCGTTTCGGTATCGCGGGCGTGATTATGCTGCTGTTCAGTTGGCGGGAACGGTCATCGCTGACGAATCGTGAACTGACTCAGGGCCTATGGCTTGGCCTATTTGGCGGCATCGGGATGATCTTTCAAATAGACGGATTGGCTTATACCCCCGCCTCAACGTCCTCTTTCCTTACCCAGACCTATTGTATTCTGGTGCCGATCTATCATGCCATCGTCGCCCGGCGTTTCCCTCGGCCGATTCAACTCTTCGCCACCGCCGGCGTAGTGGCTGGAATCGTAATCCTCAGTAAGATCGACTGGACCCAGTTCCGGATGGGCCGCGGTGAACTTGAAACTTTAATTAGCACCTTGTTTTTCACCGGTCAGATTCTGGTGTTGGACGCACCTCAGTACTTTCAGAACCGGACGAAGATGGTCTCCTCAGTAATGTTCCCGATCACCGGATTGGCGTTTGCCGCGGTTGCAATTCTATCAAACCGCTCGGTCAGTAGTTACCAAGCCGCCGCCGGGGTTGGTGGGCAAGTCTATCTCCTCGCGATTCTGATCTTCTTTTGCACCTTGCTGGCTTTCAACCTGATGAATCGCTGCCAGAGGTATATCCCATCGAGCGAGGCGGCTTTGATCTACACGATGGAACCGGTCTCGACTTCTTGTTTCGCGATATTCTTGCCGGCTTGGCTATCGCAATTGGTCGGTATCCGGTATGAGAACGAAAAGCTGACGATGAGCCTATTGATCGGCGGGGGCTTGATTTTAGCAGCGAATCTATTGATGCAAATCTGGGGTCACACTCCCGTCGCCCATGCCGGCGAAACACCGGCTCCGGCGACAGCGCATCCCGGGGATTTACCGGAGGCGGTGAAAGGGAAAAGGGGAAGGTGAAAGCCGCGAGCCGTCAACGGACGAGCGGGCCGCCGTAGTCCCGCGTCTGCGGGTCGAAGGCTGAAGGCTTTGCGTAGTCGGGAGCTCGTCCCTGCCGAACTCGTTCACTTGACAGCCCGGTCTAGCCGAAGCCAAACTGCACCCATGCGCCGCCGCTACCTTCTGCTCGCTCTAACGGGTTTCGCGATCAATTGCTTCGGCCAAGACGCTTCGGATTGGGCCAAAGTGGCGGCACTCGAAAAACTGCGTGAGGAAAAACCGCCCGCTGGAGAAAATGCGGTCGAATTTTACGCAGACCGAAAAAAAGCGCTGCATGATGCGGCGGCAGACTTTCTGGCGAAACATCCCGAGGATCCCAATGCGGCCAGCGCTCTACTGTGGAAAATCGATAACAGCGATTTCTCCGGACCTGCCGACCAAAGAACCGCTCTCTTGGCAAATCTTTCTGCCGCGACCGATTCGTTCTTAAAGGCGCATCCGGAGCCGGCAGCGACCGAAACGCAGATTCGAGAGACTTTACTTTACTGCTATTTGGACAACGACGATCTCATTCACACCCCGCAGCAAGCCGGGGATTTGGCCGCCAAGATTGGTCAATTTCTGGCCGACTTTCCCCAACCGGAGAACCGGGTGAAACTGCAAATCGTGGAGTCAAGCCTCCTGCTAAGAGCAGATCAGGCCAAAGGGATCGCTTTCCTGGAGCAACTGAGTACCGATTCGAACTCTGAGCTGGCTGAAGCGGCCAAAGCCGCTCTATTGAAAGCTCGCTTGGTCGGCAACAAGCTCAATCTTTCGTTCGTTGACACCGAAGGTCGAACCGTCGATCTGAGCCAACTCTCCGGCAAGGTCGTCCTCATCGACTTCTGGGCCTCCTGGTGTCCCGATTGTGTAAGGGAGCTGCCGGTAGTACAACAGGTCTACCGAACCTATGAGTCCCAAGGCTTGGCTATTCTCGGCGTCTCGCTGGATAAGGACCGGCGCGCAATGGACAATTTCATCGCTAAACATTTGATCTCGTGGCCCCAATATTTTGACGGTAAAGGGTGGAAGAACGATCTGGTGACGAAGTATTCCGTTCACGAGATTCCGGAAATGTGGGTTATCAACAAGCAGGGCATTCTCGAGACGACCTCCGCTGACGTCACCCAATTGGCGTCCACTGTACAACGCTTGGTAGCGGAATCGCCCATCAAATGAGTGACCTGCCTGCCGCAGTCGGCGTCCTCGGAGGAAGCGGCCTTTATCAGATCAGCGGTCTAGAATCGCCCAGAGAACTCCAGGTCGATACCCCTTTCGGTAAACCATCCGACGTAATCATGGCCGGCTCGTTCGGTGGCCGGCCGGTCTATTTTTTGCCACGTCATGGCCGAGGCCACCGGATTTTACCGACCGAACTCAATCATCGCGCCAATATCTTTGCGCTACGCTCCCTCAATGTCCGCTGGCTCATCAGCGTCGGCGCCGTTGGCAGCCTGCAGGAGACCTATCGGCCGCGGGATATCGTATTGCCGTCGCAATTTTTCGATCGCACGAGTCAAAGGGCGGCCTGGACATTTTTCGGCGAAGGGATTGTGGCCCACGTTTCTCTCGCTGACCCAGTCAGCGCCAACTTGCGAGGCATCACAACCGAGGCAGCGCGCGCTGTCGGTTGTCGGGTCCACGAGGGAGGAACCTACGTCAACATGGACGGACCGGCTTTCTCGACTCGGGCTGAGTCAGAGTTCCATCGCAAGATGGGGTTCGACGTGATCGGCATGACGACCCTCCCGGAAGCAAAACTCGCTCGCGAAGCCGAAATCGCTTTTGTCGCGATCAGTCTGATCACCGACTACGATTGCTGGCGAGTGGAAGACGAGCCGGTGACGGCTCAAACCGTAATCGAACATCTGTTGGCAAACGCGGATGCCGCTCGTCAAATCATCCCGAGGGTAATCGCCCAGATCCCACAAGAGCCGAACTGGCCGGAACATCGGGCATTGGATACCGCGTTGATCACGGATCGGAAACTTTGGCCGCCAGAGACGGTTAAAAAGTTAGAAATCATCCTGAAACGATTCTTGTGAACATGCGCTATTTTTTGGGTCTAACCCTCGCACTTTTCAATTTGGCTTGTCTTGCCGTAGCCGAAGACACAACGGCAGCCAGCCCTACGCCTTCTGCTTCCCCTGTCCCGTCACCCGAGACCCCTTCCACGGCGGTAAAACCGGCGACTTGGTTCAGCGTCAACGTTGATGGTCCCTATATTGCGATGACCTTCGATGACGGGCCTAGTCCGGAGACCACTCCTCGACTTCTGGACATCCTCAAAGAACGCAACATCAAAGCGACTTTCTTCATGATCGGCCAGAACGCCGAACGGAATCCTGCGATCGTGAAGCGCATTCTGGCGGAAGGTCACGAGATCGGGAACCACTCGTGGACCCATCCTCAGCTTTCCAAATTGTCTGATGATCGGGTCACCGAAGAGATCAACAAGACCCAAGACGCGATCAAAAACGCGAGTGGCTATACTCCGGTGCTGCTGAGACCGCCCTACGGCGCGATCACAGCTCGCCAGAAGGAATGGATTGAAAAGCAATTTGGCCTCAGCGTCATCATTTGGTCAGTAGATCCTTTCGATTGGAAACGCCCTGGCGCATCCGTCATCGAGCAACGAATCCTGGCGGGCGCCCGTCCCGGAGCGATTATTCTGTCACACGATATTCATAAGCAAACGATTGATGCGATGCCCGCTACGCTAGACGCCCTGGCGGCAAAAGGATTCAAATTCGTGACCGTCAGCCAGCTGATCGCGATGAATAAACCGAAGGCTACTCCCAGTCCGAGTCCGCAATCGCGTCCATCGGCTAGCCCTCACGCGAGTCCCGCTAAGAAGCATCCGAAGCTAGCAGGGGGCTAGCCGAGCGCATGCTCGGCAGCCGAGTAGCTAGGAGCCAGAATCCAGGAGCTAGGAGGTCAGGGGTGTGCCACACGTTGGGAAGGGGTTGTACGAAAGGTGATTAGTGATTAGTGATTGGTGATTGGTGATTGGTGATTGGTGATTGGCGGCATGCCGGAGCCTATCTCGGTAGGGCGCAAAACTCGGCGCGTCGATTGCTTGGCTGCTTATATCGCACGTCCGCGCAGGTTTTGAGCCGTTCCCAGCGTAAATTCTTGCCAGCGCTTTGCGAACCCAGGGCAACCCCAATCTGCCTTTTCGTCGCGGGTTGTTCTAGCGCTGGACCTAGATTGCGGCGGCTCAAAACCGGCGCGACCAAGCGATATGAAATAGCCAACCAATCGACGCGCCGAGTTTTTCGCCCTACCCTGATGGGCTCGGGTACGCGCACTTCCCCTTAACCAATCACCAATCACCTTTCACCTTTCACCTTTCGTACAACCCCTGCCCAGCGTCTGGCACCTGGCCCTGACCTCCTAGATCCTAAATTCTAGCTCCTAGCTCCTCCCCTAGCGAACCCGGACGATTCTGCTACCATAGGCAGCATTGACCAAGAGCCTCCGTATCATCTCGAACTCGGCTCGGATTTGCCGTACTGAGACAGCCAAGACACCGAAGCGGTCGGCAATGGCACCCATCCCATGGTAGTTGAGGCATATCTCGAATCTCGCGCCCGACTGGCGGGTGCCGTGGGGAACTTAGTTTCTTTAGCCAGGGAAACAGACGAAAACTCCGAAACCGTCGAGACGTTGCAAACCCTTGCCCGTAGCCTAGCCGACCCTCTGCTCTTTGTGGTGGTCGGCGAAGTCAAGGCCGGCAAATCGTCTCTCCTTAACGCCGTCTTTGGCCAAGAATTTTGTAAAGTCGACGTACTCCCGGCTACCGATAAAATCTACGTCTTCAAGTACGGAGAGGCCGAGCATGATGTGCCCGTATCGGAACATCTGACCGAACGCTACCGCCCGATCCCGTTCCTAAAGAATTTTAACATCGTCGATACGCCTGGTACCAACACGATCGTCGCGAGTCACCACGAAATCACCACCAGCTACGTTCCCCTCGCTGACCTCATCGTGTTCGTTTTTTCTATGGTCAACCCGTGGGCCGCGTCGGCCTGGGAATTCCTTCGACTGCTCGGGAATCGATGGAAAAAGAATATCGTCTTCGTTCTACAGCAGGCAGATCTGCGTTCCCCGGAAGATGTCCAGATCATTATTAAGCACCTGGATCAAACCATTCTGCAAATTCTGGGTTCGAGCCGTCCGATCTTCGCGGTTGCCGCCAAAAAAGCGCTCCAGGCGAAACTCGCGTCCGATCCGCCGGACGAAAACCTTTGGCGGGAAAGCAACTTCGCACCTCTGGAGAATTGGATTTCTGAAGCTGTCACCCAGAGCGAGGAGCGAGGTGGCAAGCTCCGTTCAACGGCTCAAACCGCTCAAGTGATTGCCAATTCGATTCAAGCCCGTCTGCAGAGCTCCCTCGACCTGCTTAAGTCCGATCAAGAAAAACTCGGAACGATTCGAAGGTCGCTGGAATCACGCAAGGGGCAAACGCTTCGCCAGGTAGGCGGCTTTATCCGAGAGATGGAGATGGCTTACGACAATTGCCGCGAGCGCGGTGAGAAATTGCTCGAAGAACGGCTAAGCCTGATGCAGACGCTCAAGATGATCTTTTCCGGCGGTAAATGGGAAAAAGATTTTCAGGACCAGGTCGAACGGGATGTCAGAACGAAGGTTCAGGAACAGATAGAACACGCCTTAGGCCTGTTGGAATCAGATCTGCGCGGCATTTGGCAAGATCTACAAGAGCGAGTTCAAGTTCAATTCGATAGCGATTCTAAACGACAGGTGCGACCTGCGCTGCCCGGATTCCTGAGTCAACGCGGGATCATTCTACAAAAGCTGCAGCTCACGCTTCTAGAGCAGACATCAGACGCGAAGATCAAAGAACAACTGCAGAGCTGGTTCGGAGAAACCGCCCGCTGGCTTCGTGTCCCGGCCGGAGTGGCCGCCGCAGGAGGCGTTTTCACGATCATCGCTGCCCTGGCTCACGCCGCCATCCTGGACGTAACCGGAACCGTAGCGGGACTGGCAGCACTCTCCGGCACCTTGTACGCTGTCTTACGGCGACGCCATATTTTGCGCGAATACCGGCAACGAATGAACGAAAAAAGAGCGGAACTTTCCGGCGCAGTGGAAACGCAGCTGCGCCACGCCATCACCGCTTTCTACCATGAAGTGGCCACCACCTTCGCCCCGCTGGAAAGCTTTTGCGACGCCGAAGCTCATCGGATCCGGCCGCTGAAAGAACGGGTAGACCAGATCGAGCATTCGCTGATGGAGGTCAAGCAAGGGGCGGGCTCCCGCTCGTTCGAGGAAGGAGCTAGGAGGTAGAATCTAGGAGCTAGGAGGTCTTGGGTTCGGCGTGCTCCGGGCCGGGGTTGCACGAAAGTGATTGGTGATTGGTGATTGGGGGTGGCAGAGCCCATGTGGTAGGGCGAAAAACTCGGCGCGCTCATGGCCCTTTTTTTGCCGATGATTCTCCCGCGCCGGTTTTGAGCCGCGACCCACCGGGTGCGATGGCGTCGCGTGACGCCGGTCCCAACGCAAAATCGATGTGCCTTCTCCATCGTGGACTTCGACACAATCGATACCCCTTGATCACGACAGCTCAAAACCGGCGCGGACCCCCGATTTGGGGAAAAGAAGCCCACGGCGCGCCGAGTTTCTCGCCCTACCATGATGGTTCCGGCTCGCACCAATCACCTTTCACCAATCACCAATCACCTTTTATGCAACCCTCGCCCAGAGCGCGCCCAACCCCAGACCTCCTAAATCCTAGATTCTAGCTCCCCGCTCCTTCCCGGGAAGAGCAGGCGCTCGCCCCTGGACTAGGCGTCCGCAATATGGCAGGCTCCGCCGCAAGTTACTTCATGAGCCGTTTCTTGCGAAGATTAGTCAGCGCGATTGCGATGTGGGCGATTGCCTTGGCCGGTGTTCTCACGGGTAACGAAGTCGTCTTTTTCCTAGTGATCGCCGCATTGGGTCTCGCCGGTCTTTGGGAGTACTTCCAAATGATCGAGAAATCAGGGATGCGCTGCTTCAAAGCATTCGGCATCTGCTGCGGAGCCGCTTACTTCGTCGGCAGCTTTTTGTTTTTTCGCTCCAACGGCGCCGATGCCGACTACGATTTCGAGACTTTAGTGCTCTTGATTTTCTTATTCGGAGTCTTCGCTCGGCAGATGTTTCGGCCCACGACCAAGCAAGCGCCTCTGGAGACCATGGCGTATACGTTGTTCGGGTTGCTCTATGTTTCCTGGCTGTTTAATTTCCTGACGAAGATCATCTATGTCTTGCCGCGAGCTGCCGACGGACATCCGGTTGGTCAATTTTATGTTCTGTACCTCGTTATCGTCACCAAGTTTAGCGACATGGGCGCTTACCTGGTCGGCAGCAAGATCGGACGCCATTTGATGATGCCTCATATCAGCCCAGCTAAAACTTGGGAGGGATTTATCGGTTCCCTCGTCTTTGCAGCGCTGGGCAGCTACCTATCGATCCTGGTTTTACCTGCATTGCACGCCCTGAATTGGCAGCATGCGCTGATTCTTGGGCCGCTCATCGGCCTAGCGGCGGTGGTCGGTGATCTTGGGGAATCGATCTTAAAACGAAGCACCGGTGTCAAAGACTCAGGTTCCGTGTTGCCGGGAATCGGCGGTGTGCTAGACCTGATCGATAGCCTCTTGTTTACTGGCCCTCTGCTTTACTTTTATCTTAGGCTTCTGGCGCGATGAGAAAACGGCGTGTCATACTTCTGGGCGCTACCGGATCGATCGGGACTAGCGCGATTAAAGTAGCCGAAGCCATCCCGGATCGAATGGAGATCGTTGGCATGGCGGCCAATCGAAACGCCCGGCTGCTCGCTCAGGCCGCTAATCGCGCCCGACCAGAAGCAGTTTGTCTCGTTGATGAAACCAAATTGCCGGAACTGCGCGCTTGCCTGGAATATTCGCCCGAAATCCTAGCCGGAACGGCAGGCCTGGATGCCTTGGCTCGCCGCGGTGGCGCTGACCTGGTGCTGGTCGCTATCGTCGGAACAACCGGGCTTAGGCCGGCTTTGGCCGCGATTGAGACCGGGAAAGACCTAGCGGTGGCAAGCAAAGAGATCCTGGTCATGGCCGGCGAGACCGTCATGACGCAAGCCGGTGAGCGTGGGATCAAAGTCTTGCCCGTTGATAGTGAACACAACGCGATCTTCCAATGTTTAGAGGGTAAACCTAAGCAGGAAGTCAGAAGCCTTATCCTCACGGCGTCCGGTGGCCCGTTCCGGACTTTAAGTTCGGACCGGCTGGCCTCAGTAACCGTTGCCGACGCCCTCAATCATCCCACCTGGAAGATGGGCCCCAAAATCAGCATCGATTCAGCGACGCTCTTCAACAAAGGACTCGAAATGATCGAGGCCCGCTGGCTCTTCGATATCCCAATGGATCGCGTCCAGGTTCTGGTGCACCCGCAAAGTATCGTCCATTCGATGGTGGAATTCGTGGATGGTTCGCTGTTGGCTCAGCTCAGTCATTCGGACATGTGTTTCCCGATTCAATACGCCGTGACTTGGCCCGAACGGGTTCCCAACGCCTTGAAACCGTTGCGTCTGGCCGAGCTCGGCCGCCTCGAGTTTGAGGAACCCCGATACGATGATTTCCCGGCGTTGCGCCTCGCCAGACAAGCGGGAGTCTCCGGAGGAACGATGCCGGCCGTTTTGAATGCCGCCAACGAAATCGCCGTCGAAGCTTTCTTGGAAGGGCGCATCCCTTTCCCACGAATCTGGTCTCTGGTCGAGGAAGCAATGAATCGAGCGCACAATTTTACCAGACCAAGCCTGGATGATATAATCCACGCTGACGGCGAGGCCCGCGATTTGGTTCGGGAGGCGTTGGCGCCGAAATAGAATATGATTCTGAATATCTTAAGGGTGGGGTTAATCGTCTTCGAGGTCCTGCTCATCTTTAACTTGCTCATCATCGTCCACGAGCTTGGACATTTTCTCGCAGCGCGCTGGCGAGGTTTACATGTAGACAAATTTGGCGTCTGGTTCGGGCGGCCGATTCTTAAGCGCACCGTTGGCGGTGTAGAATTCAGCTTGGGTTGGATCCCGGCCGGAGGATTTGTACTGCTCCCTCAGATGGCTACCATGGAAGCAGTCGAGGGAAAGTCGGGGATCAGTGGCTCTGATTTGCCTCCCATCAAACCGATTGATAAGATCATCGTGGCGGCAGCCGGACCGCTCTTCAGTTTTCTTTTAGCTCTCGTTTTCGCAACGATTGTCTGGATCGTCGGTCGCCCAATGGCGGAAGCAGATACCACCACGATTATCGGCTACGTCGATCCTAACGTGCCCGCGGCTAAGGCTGGTTTCCAACCGGGTGACAAGGTTCTGGAAGTTGATGGTCATCCGGTCTCTCGCTTCAACGGGCTGGTGGACAGTATCGGTTGGTATGTTGTCCGTAGCGAGGGTTCTACCATCCCGTTCAAGGTCCAGCGTGGCAATCAGGTACTGACCATTGATTCGGGTTTCGAGAAACCCGAGACAACTGGATGGGAACGCAAATCATTGCGCCAAGTCGGCTTGCAGCCCGCGATTACTCCAATCGTCGCCAAAGTGGCCCCCGATTCAGAAGGCGCCAAGGCCGGGCTAGAAGCGAACGACGAGGTCGTCGATATCGCGGGTCAGAAAATCTATTACATCAAACAGATATCGGAATGGGCACAGCAACATCCCGGCCAGATGCTACCGCTGACCGTGATCCGTGACGGCCGCACATTCCATTTGGACATGCAACCGGGCCGCTTGGTGATCGCGGGTGTGATCAAAAACAGTCCAGCGGATGTGGCCAAGCTCCAGGCCGGCGATAAGATCATCGCTCTGAACGACGAGCCGATCTACGACATCGACGCAATTAACCAGTACGTGGAAGCCAATCCCGACAAAACGTTGACGCTAAGCGTCCAGCGCGGAGGCCAAACCATCAGTGCTCGGATCCGACCTGCTATCCCTGATCAGCCGACTGCCCAAGAGGGCAAACCGCACCCGATCATTGGTTTTTACGCGCCAGGTGAGACCACCGATGGCATCACCTGGGATGCCGGTGGCAAAATGACCACGGCGCATATCTCTCCTATTGAACAAGTTTCGGCGGGTGTTGAAACGATTACGAATACAATTGGAGCGCTGCTCTCACCGCAGTCGGACATCAAGGTCCAGCATCTGAGCGGCCCGGTGATGATCATGCGGACCTACTATTTGCTCTTCCAGAGCGAATTCGGTTGGCAGCTCGCACTTTGGTTCAGCGTCGTTTTCAATATCAACCTGGCGATTATTAACCTTTTGCCCATCCCAGTACTCGACGGCGGACACATTCTTTTGGCTATCCTGGAAGCAATCCGGCGCCGGCCGTTAAACATTCGGGTGCTTGAAGTGTTGCAGGGAGCGTGCGCCATCCTGCTCATCGGATTCATGCTCTACGTCTCGTTCTATGACGTTCAGGATTCAGTGAGCGGCAATCAGAAACCGGCGTTCACTCATCCGGCCGAACCAGCACCTTCCGAGAACCGATGAAAGCGCCAGCTTATTGTCCCGATCCGTGGTTGTACCACCGTCGGCTTACCCGTGAGGTCAACGTCGGCAAAGTCGCGGTTGGCGGCCGCAATCCGATCCGAGTTCAATCGATGTTGACCTGCGACACCATGGACACGCCGACCTGCATTGAGCAGACGCTCGATCTGGTAAAGGTCGGCTGCGAGATCGTCCGGATCACAGCGCCGACCGTCAAAGACGCCAAAAACCTTCAACTGATCAAAGAAGGCTTGCTGGAACGAGGCTGCGATGTCCCGATCGTAGCCGACATTCATTTCAAACCGGAGGCTGCTTTAGAAGCCGCTAAATGGATCGATAAGGTCCGGATCAATCCCGGTAACTATGCGGATTCCAAAAAGTTCGCGATCAAGGAATATTCCGACGAACAATACCAAGAAGAACTGGAACGGATCCGTGTCCGATTCACTCCACTGGTAAAGCTCTGCCAGGAACGCGGCATCAGCATTCGGATCGGCACCAATCACGGTTCGCTGAGCGATCGCATCATGAATCGTTACGGCGATACCCCGTTAGGAATGGTCGAGAGCGCGTTGGAATTTGCCCGAATCGCCCGTGACCTGGGCTATCACGACTTCATTTTCTCGATGAAAGCCAGTAACCCGAAGGTGATGATCTCGGCTTATCGGCTTCTGGTTTCACGGCTCTACTCGGAAGGAGCGGACTGGAACTATCCTTTGCATCTCGGCGTCACCGAGGCCGGTGACGGCGAAGACGGCCGGATCAAGAGCGCTATCGGCATCGGTTCGCTCCTAGCCGACGGCCTTGGCGACACCATCCGAGTCTCTCTGACCGAGGATAGCGTTCACGAGATCCCTGTCGCCCAAGCCCTAGTTGCTCACTACAGCGCACGAACCTCGCCTTTTTCGTCCTCGTCCTCGTCGTCGATTGGCGCTGCTTCGCCCGCAGACGTCGCTCTACCCAGCGACTCCTCCTCAAAACACCACCCTTCTGTCAATCTCCCCTTCGATCCTTTTCATTTTGAAAAGCGCGCGACCAAGCGACTCAACATCAACGGCGTTGAGCTTGGCGACGAAGAATTGATCCGCGTCGCCATCTCTAAAGCGGGTTTCCAGAAGATCGCGCATAAGATCGACAAGATGGGTGACTTTAAACCCGAGATCGTCGCTGAAGAATCGGACGTCATTGCGGTAGACCCACGCGACGATGCGAAGATTGCCGAGATCAACCAGAACCCTCACGCTCAGTTAGTGACCGTGACCGACCACATCGACCTCCAGGCGATTACCGCTTTTCGTCTCCTGGCCGTCAAATTGCAGGCGCGGCATCCCATTTTGCTGAAGGACACTCTCGTCCCCTCGCTGGATGCGAAAAGGGACTTCGTGCAAACGTTGCTGGAATCGGCCACCAATTTGGGTGCATTGATTTGCGACGGGATTGGCGATGCCATTCTGGTCCAAGGCGAGGAAGCGCCCAGCCAATCGTTGCGCTTGGCTTACAATATTCTACAGGCAGCCGGCAGCCGGATTTTCAAAACCGATTATGTCGCCTGCCCTTCCTGCGGCAGGACCTTATTCAATCTTCAAACCACGACCGGACGGATAAAGGCAGCGACTACGCATCTCAAGGGCGTCAAGATCGCAATCATGGGCTGTATTGTGAACGGCCCAGGTGAAATGGCAGATGCCGATTTCGGGTACGTCGGCGGAGCTCCCGGCAAGGTGAATCTCTACGTCGGTAAAACCGCCGTGAAGTTCAATATCCCGGAAGCGGAAGCGGTCGATCTTCTCGTGGATCTGATTAAGGAGCATGGCCGGTGGATAGAGAAGCCGGTTGCGCAAGCCGAGGTCGTGGTCCACGTCTAACCAGACTTGGATCCTTTCGGGGTAAGTCCGACAGACCTTTTAAGGAAGCTTGGCCGCTAGCACGTCGACGTTCTCGATGCTAGGTGGCTCGGCTAAAAGGTCAGGCGCTTTCGCCATCAAGGCGGCAGCGAGTCGCCCAGTCAAATGCGCCTGGCGACCAGCTTCGTCAGGAAAGGCGTCAAAGATACCAAACGTCGAAGGTCCGAGGCGAATCGCGAACCAGGTCGTTGTCGCCGGTTCCTGTTGCACGACCGACAGCCCACTTTTGAGGAAGGCCTCTAGCTCAGCCTCTTTTCCGCTCTTAGCCTCCAATCGAACGAACAGTGCTACTGTGACCATATTCGAGTGCTCCGGTTTTCCGATCTATCGCATGCATTTGATCGCTGCCAATCGGATTCTGGTGGCATCCTCGGGATAACCGCGTCGACCATTGCAGCAGCTTGCGCGCGCCAACAAAGTGCAGTCGTTTGTTAGCATGGCTTCATCAACGCTCCCGAACATCGGATTTGTTGGCCTCGGCTGGCCCGGAGAACGTCACGCAGAAGCGATCAACGCCTGCGGGCTGGGCATCGTCTATGCCGCCTGCGATCTCAATGAAGAACGCCGGCAAAAGTTTGTGACCAATTTTCAGCCAAAGCGGACGTTCGCGGATTTCGGCGAGATGCTAAAAGATCCCACCTTGGACGCGGTAGTGATAAGTCTGCCAAACGCGCTCCATTACCCATTCTCGTTGCAAACGTTACAGGCCGGCAAACATGTCCTTTGCGAAAAACCGCCGACCATGAACGCCGGACAGATGCGCACCCTGCATGAAGAAGCGCAAAAACGTGAGCTGGTTTATTACTTCGGACGCCAGATGCGTTTTTCGCCGGCCATGCAGGCAGCCAAGAAACTCGTGAAAGAGCGACGCCTGGGCGAGATCTACTTCGCGGAAACCATGTGGGTCCGGTCACGCGGGACGCCGGACGGTGTAGATGGTTGGTTTACCGAGCGATCGAAGGCCGGCGGAGGGGCGATCATCGACCTTGGAGTCCATGCTATCGATGCCGCCTGGTACCTGATGGGCACACCCCAACCACGAGCCGTCTCCGCCCAGACCTACCAGAAATTTCCGCAACTGGTTAAGAATAACGTCTTCGATGTCGAAGATAACGGTTACGGAATGATCCGATTCGAGAGTGGAGCCACGCTTCTCTTCAAAGTCAGCTGGGCCGCGAATCTGCATGACGATATTCCAATGAGCCCGAAGCGTGGCCGATCGTTGCTCTCGACTCACGTTTACGGACCGAAAGGATCAATCAAGGTAACCGACGCGTTTGCGGTCGACACGAAGACCTGTCCTTCGCCCATCGCCTTTTTTGAGGATCAGCAGGGCGTGCCCGCACCTGTCGATATCCCAGTGAACGACGTGCGCGGCGATGCCCTCCGCGCTTTTGAATTCCGTGAACAAGCGATCAATTTCCTCCGCTGCATCCGGGGAGAAGAATCCGCGGTTAACAACTCCAGCCAGGCCATTCAACTGATGGATATGCTGGACGCGATCTATCGCTCGAGTCAGCTGGGCAAAGAGGTCACGGTGGGCTAAGGCCCAAACCGGCGGAATCGTGGAGCGCGCCTCGCTTGCGAGGCCGACTTCGGCGTGAATCGAAATGTGAGTGGCGTTACAGCTCCTGACAGGGTTTTCCCGTCCCCACGTTCACTACATTAGCTGGCCTTGGAAACGTAAGGTAGGGGCGACGCAGCATCGTTGCGAACGCAGGTAGTCGGCCTCGCAAGCGAGGCGCGCTCCACGATTCAATAAAACACTTGGCCGCCTGACCCAGTCGGAAACGGTAAATATTGATAGAGCCAAGTCTCAGTGAGAATCTTGTCACCGTTCTTCAGATAGAGTCGCATCTCAACCGGATCATTGCCGGTTGCGGTCAAATCGAACTGAGCTCGCCAATGTCCGGGGACACCGTCGGGAACAGCCTCAGTGAAGACATAGGAGAACGTCCCGCGAGAGGCCCAGAGCGCCGCCTCAGGCTTAACTCCAAAAGGAAGATCAACCAAAGGCCCACCCAGAAACTCAATCATGAACTTGCGAACCCCTTGTGGCCGCGGTTGTCCGGGTTGTCCTCCGTTTCCAAGCCGCGTAGCAACGCAACGGGCTAAGGGGCTCGGATACGGTTCGTCCGCCAGCCAATGCAACCGGTAACGCAAGCGAAAAGAAGCGCCGGCCTGCGCCGGATCAGCCGGGACCCACATCGCCACGATGTTATCGTGAGTCTCATCATCGGTGGGAATCTCGATTAATTCAATTGATCCTTTCCCCCAAGGCGACAAAGGCTCGACCCATAAGCTTGGGCGCCGGTCATAAAAGACTCCGTCTAAGTAGTGATCAAAGTTGCGATCCCGTTGTAACAATCCGAAGCCGCGAGGGTTATCATCATCAAACGAAGAGGCCATGACGCGCTGCGGATCATTCAGCGGTCGCCAGATATGTTCACCGGCGCCAGTCCAGATTGCTAGCCCGTCGGAATCATGGACCTCAGGCCGCCAATCGATTGCCGTCGGTTTTTTGCTTTCCGAAAACCAATACATCGACGTCGCCGGGGCGATTCCCAAACGCCCAACTTCTTTCCGCAGAAACAAAGCCGTTTCCACTTCCATCACGACGCCCGCGCCTCGATGTAAATCGAACCGGTAAGCGCCCGCTATACTGGGTCCATCCAATAGAGCGTAGACCGTCATCAGGTCGCTGTCCGACTTCGGAGTCTCAAAGTAGAACTCGGTAAAGTTCGGAAACTCTTCGGGTCGATCCGGCAGCGTTACATTGATGGCAATGCCGCGCGCCGAGAGACCATATTGGTAAAGCTCGCCGATGGTTCGAAAGTAAGAAACACCCAAAAACGCAGCCCAGTCATTTTTGCGCCAGTCGAGTTTGGTTTGGTCACCCAACCGGCTTTCCTGGATCCGGAACCCGGCGAATCCGCTCCCTTTCGGCAGAGCCCGGGCCGGACTATCGGCCGGCATATCAAAGTAGCTCGCGTCGTAGATGATCTCTCGAGCTGCCGAGCCGGACTGGGCGTCTTCAACTACGTACATCCGGACCGGCACCCGAAAGAAATTCCCCAAATGGAAAAATGTTATGGGATAGCGGCCTGGACCATTGGCGAACAAGGCATCGTCGGTCTTGAAACTGATTTTACCGTGCGCCTCGTAATCGATCTTATCCAGAATGTCTTTTGGCGGGGTAACAGGCTCGACATAAGGGCGGGCAGCCAGTTCTTTGGCCCGGCTAATTAGCCCGTCGAACGAAAACTGTGTGGCGTCCCCCAGTTTTAGGGCAGGCGGAGCGGCCGCCCGCGACCGAATGCCCAGGGCCGCTAAAGCGGCAGTGGCTCCGGCCGAAACAAGAAAAGTGCGGCGATCTAGCATGAACTGAATTCCGATCTTCTCACCACCGAGGCCATGAGTCCGCGGAGATTTCTACGGCATTCCTAAATGCCTTCCTCTGGGTTTTACAATGAATCAGCTTGAAAAACATACTGGCGGTAAGGAAACGCCTAGAGTTAATGGCTCCCAGCGAGATTTTCAAGCGGCCCAGCGGAACGCGGCACGCGAAAGTAATCAGTAATCGGTAAAACAGTGATCAGTAACGGCGACCTGTCCGATAAAGAGCCCAAGGCGCATGGGAGGGGCCAGACTTCGCCCCGTCGTCTGAAACTCCGGGAGGACTCCGGCGAGCTCAGTCGAGCCGCTACCTCGGGCAGCCCGCTTTGCGGGGTGGCAGATCTGCAGGTTGGTAGGGCGAGGCTCCCGAATGACCGCAGATCTTCGCGAAGGAACTCATTTTAGGACAAAAATGCGCGAAGCTAGGACTGTACGCGCGCCGAACCGTGGTTCGCCAGGAGTTGCGGCTCGGCACGTTCTGAGGCGTAACAGACAGAGTCGCCAAGGATTACGTTCGCCCCCTGCGAAAAATGCCAGGTTTTCCGGGAGCCTCGCCCTACCAACCTGCCACCCCGCAAAGCCGGCGGCTCGACTGAGCTCGCCGAAGTCCTCCCGGAGTTTCAGACAACGGGGCGAAGTCTGGCTCACCTCTCGCACGCCTTGTCCTCTTGGTCGGACAGGTGACGTTACTGATTACTGTCTCACTGATTACTGATTACTTTCGTGCCACTAGCTTTCACCATTAGTCACCTGCGTTGAACCAACCAGATCCGGCTCCGAACTCTGATCCCGTTTGGTTAGTCGAACACCGACCAATTTACTGATCCCGTGCTCTTCCATGGTAACGCCATAGAGCACATCGGCCTTAGCGATGGTGCGCTTGTTATGCGTGATGACCACAAACTGGCTCTGGTGCACGAACCGGTCGAGAATTTTGATGAACCGGTTGATATTCGACTCGTCCAGCGGAGCATCCATCTCATCAAGAACGCAGAATGGGCTGGGCTTAACCATGTAAATGGAAAAAAGTAAGGCCACCGCGGTCATGGTTTTCTCGCCGCCAGATAGCAAGCTGATAGATTGCAACTGTTTACCGGGCGGCTTCGCAATAATCTCGATCCCGCTCTCCAGCGGATCTGCATCATCCACGAGCAAGAGGTTGGCTTTGCCGCCACCGAAGAGCTCGTCGAACATCTCCTGAAAATTTTTGCGGACCTGTTCGAACGTCTCCGCGAACAACCGTTCAGTCGTGTTGTTGATTTGGCTGATAATGTCCAACAGCTCTGCCTTAGCTTTGATCAGGTCCTCATGCTGACCGTCCAGAAACCGCTGCCGTTCTTCCAGCTCATCGTACTCCTGGATTGATTCGAGATTGACCGGACCCATCCCGTCGAGGCGCTCGTTCATCTCGTTCACGATCGATTTAGCTAACTCCCAATCTTCTTCTCGAAGATCTTCGATAGTAGCTAACTCGATTTCACCGGCCGCTTTAAGACGGCTGCGTTGTTCCTTCAACGACTTGAGAAACGGTTCCCACTCCGGCTGAAATGTGTTAAGATCGGTTTGATACCGCCGGGTCACTTGCTCTAACAAGCTCTCTAACCGCAAACGGAATTGGGTCGATTTTACTTCTTGTTCTCCGCGTTGCTCCTGGTGTTCGGTCATTTGCTTGCGCAACTGGCGCAGATTCGATTCAACCGCGTCGATTGATCCGATACGGACAACTTTTTCCTCGGTTAGCTGCTCAGCTTGCAGATCCGCGGCCTCCCGTTCCTGGCGCAGCACCTCGTTCTTTTGCTGGAGCTCGAGGTTCTCCTGCTCAAATTGATCGATCCGGGTCAGGTAGTTGCGGATATCGGTTTGCCGGCTCGCGATCAATTCTTGCAGTTCAACGATGCGGCTGGCTAGCGGTTGCCTTTGCCGTTTCAGGTCTTCGCGGCGCTGGCGCTCAGTGGCCACCCGCACCTTCAATTCGTTAAGCGATTCGACTAACGATTCCTCGTCACTTCTGAAGGCCTCGACTTGAGCCAGCGCGGCCGCGAGCTTCTCTTGGAAATCGACGGCTTCGTCTCCCAGTCTGGCCAGATTGCTTTCGAGAAGGCTGGTTTTCTCCGTGGCGCTGCGCAAACGCTCCTCGGTACTCTGTTTTTCCCAGGTTAAACTCTTGACCTTCCCCTCAACATCGCGCAATTCGCGGTCGAGCAGCGCAATCTTGCCCTGGATCGTCGATTCGAGAACCTGGGCTCGCTGAAGCGCTTCCCGATTTTCAGAAATCTTTTGCTGAGTATCCGCCAATCGATTCTCGAGTTCGGATTGGTTTTGCTGAACGATTGCCAGCGCGGCTTGCAGCTCGTTGCAAGCTTCCGCCAGCTCGCGCATCTGGACTTTTCGTTTCAAAACCGAACTGCCCTCGTTCCCTTGGGCGCCGGTGAGCATCACCCCACGTTCGGAAATCATCTCTCCGCTCAAGGTCACGACGGCTAGATCCGGATTCTGCTCCTTAATCCTTAAAGCGGTCTCAAAGTTTGGGGCTAACGCGACATTGGCGAGTAGTTGATTCACCAAGGGCGCAATTTCAGGTCGGGCATGGACTCGGTCTAAAGCCCAGGCGATCGCCTCACCGGGGAGAGTCTGGATTTGAACTGGCGCCAGCCGCGAAACTGCGCCCACCGAAATCAATCCTGCTCTTCCTTCCTTAAGCTCCAGCAACTGCTGGCTAATGGCTTCGGCAACATCACCGTCCGCCACTAGAACGACTTGGAGATGATGTTCGAGCGCGACCTCAATCGCCGGCACAAACTCGCTGCCCACTTCCAGAAAATTGGCTAGAACCCCGAGAACACTGGACCGGAACAACTGGTCGTTTAGCCCTTTCAACACCGCTTGAGTCCCTGAACTGAGGCCTTCCCCTTCCCGGTTCAGTTGGGAGAGCACTTCCAGCTTCGATTCGCGTTCGGCCAAGCTCCGCTGTTTACGCGCAATATCAGCGACAATCTCCTGGAGCGTCTTCTGTTGGTTGACCCCGTCACGTTCGGTATCCCGCAGCGCATCCCGGCAACTTTGGACCTGTTCGCCCGCCTGTCCCATTTCCGTCCGGTTCTGCTGCAATTGCGCCTGCAGTTGATCACGGCTGCCTTCAGCCTGGCGAAGCTCCTGCTCCAGCAAAGTCAACCGCGTCTGACTCGCTTCCCGCTGGTTGACCACATTGGCCAGTTCGCCTCGAGTCGCAGCGGTTCGATTTTCTCTTTGTTGAACTTCTTGCTGGAACCGTTGTGCTTCACGTTCCTGGTCCTGGCGCTTGACCCGCGATTCGCCGACCTCTCGTTGGTGCTCCTCCAGCCGCGCTTCTTCCGCTCTTAAGCTCTCAAACAACTCGGCCAGCTGATGGTCGGTCTCTTCGAGCTGCCCTTCTTGAATCAAAAGTTTCTCTTGAGCCGCGGCTACGTCAGATTCGTATTTGCCGATCAGTCCAGTCGCTTCGCGCGCGCGTTCGTCGTTGAAAGAGATACGATTGGTAGCGACATCGATCCGGTTTTTGATGTCTTGCCCACTTTGGCGCACCACCAGAATCTGTTCTTCCAATTCCTCGAGCTCCCGTCGCTGATCAGACAAACCGAACTCTTGGGACTCAATCTGTTCTTCTAGTGAAGATTGAACCGAACGCAGTTTTTCAACCAGCTCAGCCGCCTGCCTAATATCGGTTTTAAGGTGCTCCGAAGTCCGAAACGATAGGTGCAGATCAAGGACTTTTAATTCTTCGAAAAGCGCGCGATATCGCCGCGCCTTGCCGGCCTGACGCTGAAGAGAACCGATCTGGCGTTTCACTTCCTTCATGATATCGGTCAACCGAAGGAGATTGGCGTCGGTGTACTCCAGCTTTCTGAGGGCTTCTTTCTTCTGCGCCCTATATTTGGTAACCCCGGCTGCTTCCTCAAAGATGGCGCGGCGATCTTCCGGACGAGAACTCAAAATCTGGTCGATCCGTCCTTGCTCCATGATGGAATAGGCAGCCCGGCCTATCCCCGTATCCATAAAGAGCATCTGAATGTCTTTGAGCCGGCATGGGACCCGATTCAGGATATAGTCCGACCGGCCGTCCCTATAGACGCGGCGGGTGATGTTGACCTCGTTGTATTCAACCCCCAGGTCCTTCTCGCATTCGGCGAAGGTTAGCGAAACCTCGGCCATACCGACGGCTTGCTTGGTATCGGTGCCACCGAAAATAACATCCGCCATTTCTCCGCCTCGCAACGCCTTGGCGGATTGCTCTCCCAGGGCCCAGCGAATCGCATCGAGGACATTCGATTTCCCGCACCCGTTTGGCCCGACAATCGCGGATACTCCGCGATGCAGAGTCAGTGTCGTCCGGTGGGCAAAAGATTTGAATCCAGCTAATTCGATCGCCTTTAAGTACATGAGTCTGAACGACCGAACGCTAGACAACTAAATGGACCCTGACAAGGCTAAAAAATACAATCTTTAGGAGTACGCTGATCATCACCCACAAGATGTTGTGGAAGGAGGGAACGTGCGGCGAACGTCGGGAACGTGCGACGAACCCATCATGGTAGGGCGTCCGCACGCTCCCGCACGTTCCCCCATCTCCCGCCGTTCGCGCTCGCTCCCACTCGTTGTCCGTGTATCAGTAAGAAATGATCGATGACCTCCTAGAATTCCTTCGATTCCCATCCGTCTCAGCGGACAGCAAGTTTAAGCCTGATGTTGAGGCATGTGCTGATTGGTTAACCGAACGGCTGCGTAAGGCGGGACTGGACGCATCTAAGATCCCCACGCCGGGACAGCCGGTCGTGTTAGCCAAGACGCCTCATTCCCCGGGAAAGAAAACGGTCCTGATCTATGGTCACTACGACGTTCAGCCGGCTGATCCTTTGGATCTCTGGGAAACGCCTCCCTTCGAACCGACGGTGCGCAACGGAAGAATTTATGCGAGAGGCGCGACTGATAACAAAGGGCAAATTCTGGCTCACATTCTCGGCGTCGAGCAGGCCTTAAAAGAAAAAGGTGAGCTCCCGGTCAATGTCACTTTTGTCATTGAGGGAGAAGAAGAGACCGGTAGTCCGACGCTGGAAGAATTTCTCAAGAAGTACGCGAAGGAGTTGGCGGCAGACATCATTGCCATCTCCGACACCGGGATGGTTGCTCCTGGTACACCGACATTCACTTACGCGTTGAGAGGGATTCTTTGCCTGGAGGTCCGGCTCCGTGGCCCGGCCATGGATCTGCATTCCGGGATTTTTGGCGGATCGGTAGCAAACCCTGCCACGGTTTTGAGCCAAGTGGTGGCTAAACTCCATGACTCGGAAGGCCGAGTAACCGTGCCAGGGTTTTACGATCGGGTACGCGCCATTGATCCATGGGAACGCGACCTATGGGCAACCCTCCCGTACACCGACCGTGAATGGCTGGCCACAACCGGATCTCCGGTGTTAGCGGGCGAAGCCGGATTCAACACCCTGGAAAGAGTTTGGGCGCGACCCACCGCAGAGGTCAACGGGATAGGAAGCGGTTACCAAGGAGAAGGACCCAAGACCATCGTGCCCAGCAAAGCGTTCGCTAAGCTCTCGTTCCGGTTAGTGCCGGATCAAGATCCGACCGAACTGCGAACCTCGATCACCAAGTTTTTGACTGGACTTTGCCCACAGTCGGTGGAAATCGAGATTCTCTATCAACATCAAGGCCGGCCCTATTTGGTCCATCCGGACTCAGCCTATGGGAAGATGGCTCAACAAGCGTTGAAGCAAACTTTCGATCGTCCAATCGCTTTTGTCCGAGAAGGCGGCACCCTCCCCATAATCCAAAGCTTCAAAGATGTCCTAGGGTTAGACGCACTTTTACTCGGGTTAGCTCTCCCTGATGCTAAGGTACATTCGCCGAATGAGAACTTCCCGATTGATAATTTCACAGCGGGTATCCGTCTAAATCGGAACCTGTTAGAGGAAATTGGTAAGGCAACATGAGATATCTCGCATTAGCGACGACTTATTCGTTGCTCAGCTTCTCGGCGCCTACTGTGCGGGGAGAAGACCATCCCTTCGGCGCAATCTATCGATCGCTAGATAAGTGGGGTCGCAGTGTAAGACAGGAATTGGAAGCAGAAGCCACGCCGACCCCAGCCAGAAAACATATCCGGCACCATACATCGACCCCTCAGCATCGCCTTTCTCCATCGCCTTCGCCGAAAGCCAAATCGGACGAGGAAGAACCAGCAGAGAAGCCAAAGGCCAAGAAAACTCCGCAGGACGATAATGACTCGGAGGAGCCTTCGACCAAGCACTTCAAGAAGAAGCTGAAGTCCGAGGAGAGTATTCCGGAACCGACGCCGGAGGCGACGCCCACTCCAAATACCCAGAGTCAAACAGCTTCGGTGGCGTCGCTGGATCCGAATCAACTGAAAGATTTCGACAACCAACCTCCGCGGGTACAGGAGCTGATCCGGTCGGCGCTCGCTTTAACTCAACGAAACCTCGCCTATAGCTACGGGTCTGCGGATCCTGCCAGTGGTGGGATGGATTGCTCCGGTTTCATCTATTACGTTTTGACCAACGCAGGTTTTAAAGACGTTCCCCGCCAGTCGAGTGACCAATATCTTTGGGTGCGCAGGAACGGAAATTTTCATGCCGTTCTTAGCCGGAACGCCAACACTTTCGAGCTGGAACAGCTGCGTCCCGGTGACCTTATGTTCTGGTCCGGTACCTACAAGGTTGATCGAGACGTACCGATCACGCATGTGATGATTTACCTGGGCAAACAGAAAGGTGCCGGGAAACCGGTGATGGTAGGCGCAAGTGATGGTCGCTCTTACAATGGTGAGAGAAGGTTTGGTGTCAGCGTTTTTGATTTCAAGCTGCCAAACGGGACTCCCAACAAGAGTGACCCGGATCTGGTTGCTCGCTTTGAAGGATATTCTCCAATCCCGGGTCTGCGAGATGAGGTTTACACGGTCCAAGCGGCCACTCCAATGCCAAGCCCGATCTCGAAAGTAAAGGCGCCGCAGCCGCCTCCGCCGGTAAAGCTGTTAAGCAACGGAGATTAGGAACGTGCGGCGAACGCCCATCATGGTAGGGCGAGAATCTCGGCGCGCCCAGGGTGTGTTTTCAGGAATGGGTTAGCCCGCGCCGGATTTGAGCCACACCATGATGAACGTTCGCACGTTCCCGCACGCCCGCCATGAGCAAGCTGAAAGCGCGTCGAATGGTTCCCCCCGCGCTCCCGCTCGTTCCATGGTTAACACTGGAACAAACACCAACTTCAGTTATACGGTCAGATCATGCTCGATATTCGTCTCCTACGCGAAAGACCGGACTTTGTTCGTGAACGCCTCGCTACCCGAGGAGGAGACCTATCATCCCAAGTCGATGCGGTGTTGGCTCAAGACACAGAGCGGCGCCGAGCCGAGACCGAGCTCCAGAAACGCAATGCAGAACGAAACCGGCTCAGCAAAGAAATCGGTCAACTCCGATCGAAGAAGCTGCCCAGCGCCGAACTAGAAACCCAGGTAAGGCAGATCGGCGACGAAATCGCCGCGCTGAATGAGGAAGTAAGTCGAGCCGACGAGCAGCAAAAGCGCTTACTTTTGAATCTGCCGAATTTGCCGCACCCAAACGCTCCGATCGGAGCAAATGCGGAAGCGAACCCAGTGGTTCGAGTCTGGGGTGAAGCACCCGAATACCATTTTCCCGTCCGTGATCATGTCGATCTCGCTGCGAGCCTCCGGCTTATCGACTTCGAACGTGCGACGAAAATCAGCGGAAGCGGCTTTGTATGTTTTACCAACCTCGGCGCTCGCCTCCAAAGGGGTCTGATTCAATTCCTCATCGACCTGCACAGCGAGCAACACGGCTATATCGAGATCGCTCCCCCATTTCTAGTTCGCCAGGAGGCTATGGTCGGAACGGGTCAACTTCCTAAGTTCGAGCAGGAGATGTGTTATGGATTGGAGGACGGCAGCCTTTATCTAATTCCGACGGCAGAGGTTCCCGTTACCAATTTGTATCGGGAGGAAGTTGTGCCGGTCGCGGATTTACCTAAGCGGTTTGTGGCGTACACCCCCTGTTTCCGGCGAGAGGCTGGAGCCGCCGGCAAAGACACGCGAGGTTTGATCCGAGTTCATCAATTCGACAAAGTGGAGTTGGTTAAAATCGCGACTCCGGAAACATCTTACCAAGAGCTCGAATCATTGACCGCAGATGCCGAGAAAGTCCTCCAGTTGCTCGGGCTGCACTATCGAACGATCGAGCTTTGCACGGGCGACATCGGGTTCGCTGCGGCTAAGACTTATGATATCGAGGTTTGGGCCCCCGGTCAGGGGCGCTACCTCGAGGTGTCCAGCTGTTCCAACTGCGAAGACTTCCAGGCGCGCCGCATGAACCTCAAATTCAAAGACAGCGAAGGGAAGAACCGTCTCTGCCACACGCTGAACGGGTCCGGTACCGCTCTGCCGCGCCTTTTCGTAGCGCTCATCGAAACCTACCAGCAAGCCGACGGCAGCATCCAGGTTCCCGAACCGCTTTGGGACTATCTCAAAATAAAAGTGATCCGCTGACACTTAGGCGACGCAATCGACGTCTCGCCGGTCTGTTCCTACCGGGGCCAGAAGCCGTGAGCGCATCTAGGCGCGCTAACCCGGATTTGTGAGTCATATCGATAGCCCCCAATAACGCCCGTCGATTTCTGGTTTTTACGGTCGATTTAGTGAGCAAAATAAGCTAAGACGATGCTTGCGCCCGCGGCGCCATCTCGAGAGGAGGAAATCTCTATGAACTTAAAGCGTCTAGCCTTGATGGCTTTTCTGCTCGCCGGGTCATCGACCTTTGCGACCGACGTTTTCACTTTTCACAATAATCCCGCTCGCACTGGGCTTAACGATCACGAAACGATTTTAAACCTCACTAACGTCAACCAGAGCACTTTCGGTTTACTGTTCAACTTGTCGATGGATGGAAAGGTTGATGCTCAACCACTTTATATTTCGAGCGCGTCGATTGGGGGAGTCGGCCGCAAGAACGTCGTAATCGTAGCGACCGAGCACGATTCAGTTTATGCATTCGATGCCGACGCCGCCACTCTCTATTGGAAAGTCAGCTTGTTGGTGGGGACTGAAGTTCCCTCCGACAACCGGGGGTGCACGCAGGTAACCCCGGAAATCGGCATCACCTCCACCCCGGTAATTATTCGCGACGCCGGCAATCCGGGGACGATTTACGTCGTCGCGATGAGCAAAGCGACTGGCAAGAAAGGCACCGTCTATCATCAACGATTGCACGCGATATCCGTTGCTAGCGGGGCTGAGCTGGCGGGCAGTCCGGTAGAAATCCAGGCATCGTTTCCTGGCAAGGGCCCGGGGAACAACGGATCCGGGCATGTCATTTTCAATCCCGCTAACTACAAGGAACGAGCTGCTCTGTTACTGCATAATAACGTTGTCTATACTGCCTGGGCTTCGCATTGCGACGACTCACCTTACACGGGTTGGATTATCGGCTACCACGTCAATTCCTTGGCTCAAGTGAGGGTTCTGAACGTCGATCCCAACGGCTCTCCTACTAGCAAGTTTCTTCCCGACGGATCCGGTAATTCATTCTGGGGCGCCGGCGCCGGACTAGCCGCCGACGATAATGGTTTTCTATATGCACTCAGTGCTAACGGCCCTTTCGACGAGCGATTGGTAAACGGCTTTCCCAAGACCGCCGACTATGGAGACACGTTTCTAAAGCTCTCCGCCCAAGCTTTAAGTGTCGCCGACTATTTTACACCCTTTAATCAAGCTAGCGAAGCCGCCCACGACACCGATTTAGGTTCCGGCGGCACGTTAGTACTACCCAACATGACCGCGGCGTCAGGCGAGGCTGTGCACCTGGCGGTTGGCGCTGGAAAAGACGGACACATTTATGTGGTCGACCGGGATAGTATGGGGAAAATCAATCTGAAGACCTCTGACAACAGTAATGTCTATCAAGACGTCCAGAACGCACTGGGCGGCAGCATTTTTGGCAGCCCGGCCTACTTCAATAATTATCTGTTCTACGGGCCGGTCAGCGCCACGCTCAAGCAGTTTACCTTTACCAACGGTCTGTTAAGCACCAGCGCCACGTCCGCCACGGCGATCAGCTTTGGCTATCCAGGGACTACCCCTAGCGTTTCCTCATCCGGTACGGCGTCCGGAATAGTTTGGGCGTACGAGAACGCTGCTTCCGGTGACGCAGTGTTGCATGCTTACAATGCCCTCGATCTCACTCAGGAGCTATATAACAGCACCCAAGCCGCAAATAATCGGGACGCATTCGGCTCCGGCAATAAGTTTATCGCCCCAACCATCTGCAACGGAAAGGTCTTCGCGGCGACCACCAACTCGGTTGGCGTGTTCGGCTTGTTAGCCGTTAAGGCGGCCCAAAACGTTACTCAATGGGTCAAAGTCGACCGCGAAGCAGACCCTGAAGATAGAGAAGAGGGAAATATCGCCGTCAAAATTTCTCTAACCAACTCAGGTAACGAGACAATAACCGGGCCCATCTCGCTCGTATTGGATGATCTAAGCCCAGAGTCCTACGTGTTAGACCCGGACGGCGCGACCACCACGGTAGCGCCGACTGGAAGCTTTTACGTCGACTTTACGCCTGCTAGCAGCGACCTATTAAAGGGGCAGACTGAGACCCGAATTATCAGGTTTCGTTCGTCGACAGAATCAATCCAGTACCGTCCACGCGTTTTGGCGGGAGCAGGAATCCGATAAAAGACGTTAGTTCACGGCCGGTAAGCGGGGGGCCGAGCCGGAACTGTCTCCTAGTAAGAAACAACGCGCGGCAGCTTCTTCGCTTCAGCGATCCAGTGCGTGATGTTCGTTAAATTAGGAACAACATGAACCTGGCGCTTGGCGTCGTTCGATGCCTTTAGTTTCTCATGCACGTGGTCTGGCTTACGTTGCGCCAGTTCCTTAACGGAATCGACTCCGGACGCTTGCAATAGTTCAGCGTATTGCCGCCCAACTCCTTTTATCCTAAGTAGGTCAGCCTGATTTACCCACTTTAGCAAGTGATGCTCGGCAAAACCGGTCTTACTCGCTAGTTCTTTCCTGCCTTTCGGAGTCGCCCCAGCCTTTAGCAGATGCTCCACCGTGGTAACTCCGACTTCAGCGAACTTCTTTGTGTGTGATTCGCCAATGCCTTCGATTTTGTTGATATGAGTCATGTTCTGGGCCTTGGAACCATTCTTGCATATTTCGGCAGCCAACTACCAGTGCAATTTTTAAGAACGTTGGGAACGGAGCGTGCGGCGAACGTATCGGCGTATCGGCGAATGGCTGGAACGAAGCCCATCAGGTAGGGCGAAAAATCTCGGCGCGCTGTTGGCTTACCATTCAAATGCAGCGGCCGCGCGCCGGATTTGAGCCACACCGCGCGGTCACCACCTCACTGGCTTGGCTGATCGAATTCCTTACAAGACCTGAACGATAAAACCCAGCAGATAACGGATCCGGCCAAACCAGCGAAGTGGTGACCGCGCGGTGTGGCTCGAATCCGGCGCGGGCTAACCCATTCCTGAAAACGCATCCTGGGCGCGCCGAGATTCTCGCCCTACCATGATGGGCGTTCGCACATTCCCGCACGCCCGCCATGAGCAAGCTGAAAGCGCGTCGAATGGTTCTCGCACGTTCCTGCTCGTAGTCGGCGTTGTCGGCGTTGAATTTCGAGCTAGCTTAGCGTCGGTTCATGAAGATTAAGCGCGCCCTTTTATCAGTTTCAGACAAGACAGGGATCGCAGCCTTTGCCCGGCGCCTGAGTGAGATGGGCGTGGAAATCGTTTCGACCGGCGGTACCGCCGCTCTTTTGAAAAGCGAATCGATTCCCGTCCTCGAGATCGAGAAATTCACGGGATTCCCAGAGATTCTCGGCGGCCGTGTCAAAACGTTGCATCCCAAAGTCCACGGCGGTTTGCTTTACGTGCGAACAGATCCGGTCCATCAAGAACAACTGGCCAAGAACAAGATCGAGCCGATCGACTTGGTGGTAGTGAACCTCTACCCTTTCGAACAAACGATTAGAAAACCCGACATCAAGTTGGAAGACGCGATCGAGCAAATCGATATCGGTGGCCCCTCGATGCTGCGCAGCGCCGCCAAAAATTATCGATTCGTAACCACCATTAGCGATCCGCAGGACTACGACAACGTTTTGCAAGAACTGGAAACGCATGGGGGCGAAACGACATTGGCTTTGCGCGAACAGCTGGCTATCAAAGTTTTTCTGCTGACGGCTCGTTACGACAGCTCTATTGCGACCTACCTTAACCGGGAACAAGCAGCCTCCGGCTCTTATGCCGTCTCGCTACCTTTGGAGATGCGCCTTCGTTATGGTGAAAATCCGCACCAAAATGCTTCGTTGTACGGCCGATTCGGCGATTTCTTCCAGAAGCTTCACGGCAAGGAACTCTCGTTTAACAATATTCTCGATATCAACGCCGCCGCCTCTCTGATTCGCGAATTTTCCGAGCCCACCGTCGCGATCTTGAAGCACACGAATCCCTGCGGTGTCGGCAGCGATCCCGACCTCCGGGAAGCTTGGGTTAAAGCGTTTGCCACCGATAAACAGGCCCCTTTTGGCGGCATCATCATTTGCAACCGGCCAATGACCGAATCGTTAGCCAAAGCGATCGCCGAGATTTTTAGCGAAGTGATTATTGCCCCGGACTTCGAACCCGAGGCGCGCGCCCTTTTACAAAAGAAGAAAAACCTTCGGTTGATGAAAGCGCTGGAGTGGTTCAACTCGACCCATCAGGAGCCCGATGTTCGATCGGTGATCGGCGCTGTACTCGTCCAACAGAAGGATTTCGCCCCGTTGCCACGTCCGGAAGATCATGTTGTGACGAAACGACCGCCAACCGCCGAAGAAATGGCGGCAATGCTTTTCGGCTGGAAAATCGTTAAGCACGTTAAGTCGAACGCCATCGTCTATGCCCGCAAGGACCGGACACTGGGAATCGGCGCCGGGCAAATGGCGCGCGTCGACGCGTCTCGAATCGCCATCTGGAAAGCGGGAGAAGCGGGTCTGTCATTGAAAGGCAGCGCAGTTGCTAGTGACGCTTTCTTCCCTTTTCCGGACGGTTTGATCGCCGCGGCGGACGCGGGAGCAACGGCAGCGATTCAGCCAGGCGGCTCGGTTAGGGACCAGGAGGTGATCGAAGCGGCCGACGAACGAAACTTGACCATGGTCTTTACCGGTATCCGAAATTTCCGCCATTGATTCCTATGCCCAAACTCGGTGTTAACATTGATCACGTGGCGACCCTTCGGCAGGCGCGTTACTTAGGAATGCTTGACGCTCCCAATTGCGAGCCCAACACCTTGGAGGCGGCGTCGGCCTGCGAGCGGGCCGGGGCAGAAGGCATCACCGTCCACTTGCGGGCGGATCGTCGTCACATCCAAGATCAGGACGTGTTCCGGCTTAGAAATAGTCTTATCACCAAGCTTAACCTCGAGCTCGGTAATACCTCCGAAATCCTCGAAACTGCGCTTCAGGTCATCCCGGATGACGTTTGTTTAGTGCCGGAGAATCGGCAAGAGGTCACCACCGAAGGGGGTCTTGACGTTGTTAAGCATGCCAAAGCACTACGCCGGACCGTCGACCGGCTGCAGGCTGCCGGCATCCGGGTGAGCATGTTTATTGAACCGATGGCCGAGCAGATCCATGGCGCCGCCGATTTGGGAGCCGAGGGGGTTGAGCTCCATACTGGAGCTTATGCCAACGCCGTCCCCGAACTTCGCGAAGACGAGCTCGAACGTCTCCGGGCGGCTCAAACGCTGGCCGCGGAAAGAGGACTGATCGTCAACGCCGGTCACGGCATCAACTACGAGAATGTGACCCCACTGCTCGGCATTAAGGGATGGAACGAGTTGAACATCGGTCACTCGATCGTTTCGAGAGCTCTTTTCATTGGCCTGGAAAATGCCGTTAGAGAGATGGTCCGCCTGATAAAAAGCGAGCCGGCGGAATCCAAATAGCCAAATCGCAGTAGTAAGTTGAAGCCCTATCTTCCCAAACCACGTTTCATTTGCTATTTGCTATCTGCTATCTGCTATTTGTCATCCTGAATATCTCACACTCTTCGCCCCCGAGATGAAGAGAGCGCAGTGTCTTCCGGACCGGGTATGAAATATTCAGCCTAAGAGTGTGAGATATTCAGGCATGGTGTTCGGCATCGGCATCGACGTGGTAGAAAATGACCGCATCTCGGACTCAATCCGGCGCCATGGGGAGCGCTTTGTGGATCGCGTATTTCATGCCAGCGAAATCAACTACTGTCGTTCGATGCAAAATCCGGCGCCCCATTTCGCCGCACGGTTTGCCGCTAAAGAAGCGGTTTCGAAAGCCTTTGGCACCGGCTTTTCCCAACAAGTAAGCTGGCGGGATATCGAGATCGGACGTAAACCTTCCGGAGAACCTTTTGTGATTTTGCATGGCGGAGCTGCCGCTCTGGCGGATCGTCTGCGCATCAGCTCAATCCTGGTCAGTTTAAGTCATACCGAGAACTACGCAGTCGCTAACGCACTGCTAATGAGAGAGGAGTAAAGCCGGCAGGGACGAACTGCCCAGACCGAGTGCGGATGAGCGGGAGCTCATCCCTACCGAATACTATGGACGCCGACTACAAAGTTAAAATCGAGGTCTTCGAGGGTCCGCTGGACCTTCTCCTTTACCTTATCAAAAGAGAGGAGGTCGATATCTACTCGGTGTCGATCGAGCGCATCACCAACCAGTATCTGGAATACATGAGTACCTTTCGGATGCTGGACCTCGACATCGCCGGTGAATTTGTCGTGATGGCCGCAAACCTTATTTATATCAAAAGCCGAAGCCTTCTACCAGTCGACCAACAGGCGGCAGACGAAGAAGCCGATGAAGAAGACCCGCGCTGGGACCTGATCCGCCAGCTAATCGAGTATAAGAAATTCAAGGATGTCGCCTTTCATCTCCACCAGCGAGAGGTTATCCAGGAAGGGATAATCCCAAGAGTCCCTGGCAAGCCGACTCTGGACGATGCGGAAACCCTGCTCAAAGACGAAGTCGGTATCTTCGACCTGATAACGGCTTTCCAGAAGGTATTGAAGAAACTGGAGAACCGGCAAGAAGATCTCCGAGAGATCTTCGAAGAGAATTTTACCGTCTCGGACAAGATTGATTACATCCTGCAAACCATCGGTTCCGGACTGAAAGTAACGTTTTCGAGTCTTTTCGCGACGGCCGCCAGCCGCACGGAAATTGTGGTGACCTTTCTGGCATTGCTCGAGTTGATTCGCTTAAAGCAACTTCGGGTAACCCAGCTCACTGCATTCTCCGAAATTGCGATCGAGCGGGTAACCATCTAGCCTTCAAGGATATCGATGAAGGCTTTTCTGACGCGAAAAGTGCGCTAATCTGCGCTTTCGGATCATGCTCACTCTCAAGGCCGTTGTCGAAGCGTTGCTATTCAGTTCCCAGAGACCCCTGACTGCGAAAGAGATTCTTCAGGTCGCCCGCCTCGGAGCAGAGTATGCCTCGCCGGAGGATCAAGAGATCGTTAAAGGGATGACCGAGGAGATTATCCAAAACACCTTGATCGAGCTAAGCAAAGACTATCAACAGCTCGAGCGCGCTTTTCAGCTCGTCGAACAGGTGAACGGCTGGCAACTCGCCACTAAGCCCGAGCATCAACTCTGGATCCGCCAATTGTTTCCCGAGCTTCGCCCCACCCGGCTAAGCCCCCCTGCCCTGGAGACGCTGGCCATCGTGGCTTATCGCCAACCGGTGACAAAAGCGGATATTGAAGCGATCCGGGGAGTCGCCGTGGATGGGGTAATTCAACGGCTGCTCGATGTCGGGATGCTGAAGATCGCCGGCCGAGCCGAAATTCCAGGACGCCCGCTGTTGTACGAGACCACCCAGCATTTCATGGAGCATTTCGGCATCAAGAATCTAGATGAGCTGCCCAATGCATCCGAGCTGCGGTTCATCCCGTTACCGAATGGGAGCAGCGGACCGAGCGGTGAAGCTGAGGCCTCTGAACTCTTTAACGAGACCAACCAGGCAGACCAGACGCAGATCGCTCAAAAGCCGGATGCGATCATTGAACAGGGCGAGCAGCCTGCGGAAAATGTGACTGAAATTGCCACTGAGCCAGGCACGCCAACGGCTGAGACCTAGTGTCCTGTCCCATAAATAGCATGGCTTTCGTTGCCATGTTATTTATGGGATAGGACACTGGCGGAGGCTTAATTATGGGACCAAAACATTCACTCGAGCAGATTCGAACCCAGATCGATCAGATCGACACGGAGCTACTGCGCCTGCTCAACGATCGGGCCGACTTGGTTCATGAAATCGGCCTGATCAAGAAAAGCGCCGGTCTCTCGATCTACGCACCGGAACGAGAGGAGTCGCTCTTGCAAACTCTCACCCAAAAAAATCGGGGGCGTCTTCCGGACGAAGCGATCAGAGCAATCTACAGGGAAATCATGTCCGCATCCCTCGCGCTGGAGAAAGACTTGACCATCGCCTTTCTTGGACCGGAAGCGACCTGGACCCATCAGGCGGCGCGGTCAAAGTTCGGTCTCTCCGTAAAGTACGCGCCTGAATCCAGTATCAGCGATGTTTTTGCTCGGGTGACCCGCAGAACCGCCGACTACGGCGTGGTGCCGATCGAAAACTCGGTCGAAGGTGCCGTAAATCATACTCTCGATGTGTTTATGGACTCGGAGCTCAAGATCTGCGCCCAGATCCTACTCCGCATTCGCAACGATTTTCTATCGAAGTGGCCTCGTGACCAGATCAAAAAGATTTATTCGCACCCGCAAGTCTTCGGTCAGTGCCGGCAGTGGCTCCAGGAAAATGCTCGCCACCTCGAATTGATCGAGGTCTCGAGTACCACGAGGGCCGCCCAGATTGCCTCCACTGAACCCGCCTCCGCCGCGTTGGCCAGCTCAATGGCCGCCGAAGTCTACGGGCTAGAAATCCTCGAACCATCAGTCCAGGATAGCCCCAACAACACAACTCGATTCCTGGTGATTTCTCCGGCAGGCTGTCCCGTTACCGGCAATGACAAAACATCTTTGATGTTCTCTGTTCAAGACCACGTCGGCGCCCTTTATTCAGCCCTGGAACCATTCAGCCGCCTAAAGCTCAGTATGAGCAAGATCGAAAGCCGCCCTTCAAAGAGAAAGAACTGGGAATATTTCTTCTTTGTCGACGTGGACGGCCATATCGAAGACCCCGTCATCGGGCAAGCTATCCAAGAACTCGGCAAACATTGCACCTTCGTCAAAGTCTTGGGCAGTTACCCGAAAACCGAGCTCGCCAACGGCTAAGTCGGTTACGGGTCGCTGGTTGCGAGTCTGCCGGCGGGTTGATCAAGGCCCAATAAGTAGGGCGAAAATCTCGGCGCGCCCGGCGGTTATTTATCCCTTGTTGTGCACGCGCCGGATTTGAGCCACACCGCGCGCGTTCCTTTCATGCAGAGCGAATTTAGGTCGAGCCAAACCGGCAGGGTGGTGTCCACGCGGTGTGGCTCAAATCCGGCGCGTACACACGTTGGGATAAATAACCGCCCGACGCGCCGAGATTTTCGCCCTACCTACCAATCACGAGGGGCGAGCATGCGCGCCTCGGACTAAACTCCTATCTGAGCACCGCCCGGCGGCTACCCCGAACTCGCCGCTCGCCACCCGCCACCGTTAACCGACTCACTTCCCCACATAAATCGCGTCGTTCGGCCATTCGGCCCGGATATAGCCGTGTTTCATGTTCACGATCGGGACGTAATTCCGCATAACCCGAATCGGTGACAACAACCGGATGGTAGAGATTGACTCGATAGAGTCACTGCCATGATTCTTGAGCAGCCCTGGAATCAGCTCTTCGTGTGTCCGTTGCACGATATCTAGGTCGCTATTTCCGTCGACGAACAGCAGCAGCGCAACCTTCCCGTCAATCTCGGCGATATGGCTCTCAAAGATAGTCTCGGTGAACACCGATTGTTGGTTGGAATCGTGGCGGATTTCTGCAACCAATTGGTTGTACGTGATTCCTACCTTGAATTTGATGATGTAAAGATGCCGCGCGTTGTACTGTTTTGCGCCATCGCCCGAGAGATCGACGTTGGTGTAGTAAGATAGAACCCCTTCCTGCTCCAGGCGGTCGCGCTTACGGCTGACGGTGCGCACGTTCACTCCAGTCAGCTCGCCGATTCCATTATCGGACTCTCTCGGATCTCGAATTAACTGACGAACTATTGCCTTTTCTTGCTCATCCAGGATTCTCATGCAAAGGTCGATGAACGGGTTAAGTGCGCGTTCCGGTGTGTTTCTCTCCCCATACCGGCTGCGCCATTCATGTCGCTCTCGTAAGGAATAATCTAGTTTCTCTACGTCGGCGACTAAAAATTGTCTTGTTAGGGTCCAATTTAGTCTTGAAACAAGCAATTTAACCCTTAGGTTCACCGGTTTTTCGTAAAAATGAAGGATGGGATAACACAAGCGGTGCGGAATGCTCCGGTCTCGCTTTACGACCCGAGCGAAGAGCATGATTCCTGTGGAGTCGGCTTTGTCGCTTCGGTCCAGGGCCAGCGTTCAAATCAAGTACTTCACTATGGCCTGACTTCGGTCTGCAACATGGTGCACAGAGGGGCGGTCGATGCCGATGCTAAGACCGGTGACGGTTCAGGGATTTTAACTCAGATCCCGTACAAGATCTTCCGCCGCGAAATCACTAGGTTAGGCCAGACGCTTTATAACGACTCCGATTTGGGTATCGGCTCCGTCTTTCTGCCGCATGACAACGCTTATGCTCAAGCCCGAGCCAAGTCGGTAATCGAAGACGTCCTAACCTCCCGGGACCTTTTCCAGTTTGGCTGGAGGGAAGTTCCACTCCACATCGGCGTTCTTGGCGAGAAAGCGCAGCTCACCATGCCGCGCATCGAACAGGTCTTAATCGGCCGGCCCGCCGATATGGATGACGATGAATACGAGAGACAGCTGTTTCTGGCGCGGAACGAGATCGAGAAACGCGCCAATCTGGATAACATCCGGCATTTCTATATCAACTCTTTCTCGCATCGAGTTCTGATCTACAAAGGGCTGCTCACGGCAGTTTCTTTGGAGAAATTCTATCGTGACCTGAGCGATCCCGACTATGAGACAGCCATCTGTCTCTTTCATGAACGCTATAGCACCAATACGTTCCCAACCTGGGCCCTAAGCCAACCGTTCCGGCTCCTAGCCCACAACGGCGAAATCAATACTATCCGGGGAAATCGCAACTGGATGCGCGCCCGCGAATCCGAGTTGATGGCGGACTTTTGGAAGCAGGATATTGATCTCTTAAAACCGATCATCCAACCGGGAGGCTCAGACTCTGCCAGCCTGGATAACGCGCTCGAAGTACTGACGATGTCAGGCCGGGATTTACTGCACGCGATGACGATGCTGGTACCTCCGGCTTGGCGCGCCGATGAACTCATGCCCCCCGAGGTTAAAGCCTTTTACGAATACCAGGCTTGCTTTAACGAACCGTGGGACGGTCCCGCCGGCCTTGTATTCAGTAACGGTATCGTGGCAGCAGCGTGCCTTGACCGCAACGGATTGCGCCCGGCTCGTTATAAGCTGACCGCGGATGGTATCTTCGTTTTGGCTTCAGAGGTTGGTTGTGCCGACCTTGACGAAGAGGAGGTAATCGAAAAAGGGAGATTGGCGCCCGGCACCATGATCGCCGTCGATACTCATGCCGGGGTTCTGCTCCGGGACGCTGAGATTAAGAAGCGATTGGCTGCGCGCCGGCCTTATGTCGATTGGGTAAAAACCAATCTACTCCGCCTGCAAGAGGCCGCTGCACGCACCATCCCTGAGCCGGCTAACGACCTGGACATTCTTAGCCTGAGCCAGCGCCAAGTGGCCTTTGGCTACACCAGTGAAGAGCTTGACATGGTGATCAAACCGATGGTCAAGGACGGCCAGGAAGCGCTGGGGTCCATGGGCGATGACACGCCGTTGGCGGTTCTGTCTCTGCAACCTCGGTTGCTATACACCTATTTTTGCCAGCTGTTCGCCCAAGTCACCAATCCACCAATCGATCCCATCCGGGAACGGCTGGTGATGTCCCTGGCCACCGCGATGGGCTGGCGACGGAATCTGCTCGGTGAAACTGCGGAGCACGCGAAGCTCGTTTTTTCCGAGTCACCGCTTCTGTTCCCGCATGAACTCGAGACGCTGAAGCACCTTTCTGACACCGAGCACAAAGCGATCACCATTCCGGTATGCTGGCCGGAGAGTGAAGGAACGGCGGGGCTCGAGGCTGCGGTCAATCGCATCTCGATCGAAGCCGAACACGCCGTCGACTCGGGCTGCCGGCTGATCGTCCTCTCTGATCAATGTGTCGATCACGATAAGGTGGCCGTTCCGATGCTTTTGGCGGTCGGAGCCGTGCATCATCACCTGATCCGGGTCGGTAAAAGGATGAAGTGTAGTCTGATCGCAGAGACCGGCGAAGCCCGCGATGTTCATCAAATCGCTTGTTTGATCGGTTTTGGGGCGAGCGCAGCCTGCCCTTATCTCGCTTTCGAAACGATCCGCGAACTGCTCGACCGAGGAGAGCTCGGCGAAGGCGTCACCTACGAAAATGGGGTGAGAAAATATCGATCAGCCATCGAAAAAGGGTTGCTGAAGATCATGTCCAAGATGGGGATCTCGGTCATCGGCAGCTATCGAGGAGCTCAAATCTTTGAGGCCATCGGGATCAGCTCTGACTTGATCGACAAATGTTTCGCAGGCACGCCATCGAAGATCGAAGGAATCGGTTTTGCTGAAATCGCGACCGAAACCTTGACCCGCCACCAAAAGGCCTACGCGAAGCCGGTCCCGGAGGAGGGATCTGCCAGCGTTCCATTAGATGATCCTGGGTTTTATCGTTTCCGGCGCCAGGGCGAACAACACGCTATTACGCCGCCGGTCATCAAGAGTTTTCACGCCTTTGTAAAGTCAAACAAGCCTGAGGACTACAAAGCTTACGCTGACGCTGTTAGAGCTGGGCGCCCTAACGCGCTTCGAGATTTGTTGGAGCTGGCGCCGACAGGACGGGAGTCAATCCCGATCGAAGATGTCGAACCGATCGAAGAGATCCGTCGCCGGTTTACCACGGCGGGAATGTCGCTGGGTGCGCTAAGCCCGGAAGCTCATGAATGCTTGGCGATCGCCATGAATCAGATCGGCGGCAAATCGAACTCGGGCGAAGGTGGAGAAGATCCGGAGCGAGTGCATCGGCGTCCGAACGGCGATTGGCCAAATAGCGCGATTAAACAGGTCGCAGCCGGACGGTTTGGCGTGACGGCCACCTATCTGGCCGCCGCCAAGGAAATCGAGATCAAGATGGCGCAAGGGGCGAAGCCCGGAGAAGGCGGTCAGTTGCCCGGCCATAAGGTGAGCGAGCTGATTGCCAGACTGCGGAAAAGCACACCTGGAGTCGCCTTGATTTCACCGCCGCCGCATCACGATATTTACTCGATCGAAGACCTGGCCCAGTTGATTTACGACCTTAAACAGGTCAATCCGCGAGCAAAGGTTTGCGTCAAACTAGTCGCCGAAGCCGGGGTGGGCACGATCGCCGCCGGCGTCGCCAAAGCGCACGCAGATATTATTTTGATCAGCGGCCATGAAGGCGGAACCGGGGCTTCGCCATTGAGTTCCATCAAACATGCGGGTAGCGCTTGGGAGCTCGGTGTTTCCGAGGCTCATCAAGTTTTGATGTTGAACGGACTACGGAACCGGATCGTTCTCCGGGCCGATGGGGGCCTCCGCACAGGTGAAGATATTGTGTTCGCGGCGCTTTTGGGAGCTGAAGAATTCAACTTTGGCACCACCGCGCTCATCGCCTCTGGCTGCGTTTACGTCCGGCAATGCCATCTGAACACCTGCCCGGTCGGGATCGCGACCCAGGACGAACGGTTACGAGCAAAGTTCAAAGGCAAACCGGAATATGTGGTGAACTTTTTCAACGGCGTTGCCCAGGAAGTGCGCGAAATCATGGCGCAACTTGGTCTGGCCACGTTCAACGAATTAGTCGGTCGAGTGGAGTTTTTGCGACAACACGGAATACCGGGTCATCCTAAGGCCAACAAATTGAATCTTACCCGCCTGCTGGCAAACGTGGCCAAAGACGATGACACCTTAGTTCGGCACAACACCTGGGATCGGAATGACCCGCCGTGGGGCCGCCGCTTAGACGACGTGATTCTGCAAGACGCCCGCGAAGCCGTTCAGGATCAGGTGCCGGTATCGCTGAGCTACCGGATCAAGAACACCAACCGCACCGTCGGAGGGAAACTTTCCGGTGAGATCGCTTACCTGTGGGGCGAGCAAAGCCTACCCGAAGGAACGATCGAGCTTAAGCTTTCCGGCAGCGCCGGCCAAAGCTTCGGCGCCTTTCTGGTCCAGGGTGTTAAATTGATCCTGACCGGTGAAGCGAACGATTATGTTGGCAAGAGCATGGCCGGCGGTGAGATTATTATCAAACCGTTCGCAGAGCGGAAATATCTGGCCCGAGAGAATTCGATCATCGGTAATACCTGTTTGTATGGCGCTACCGGGGGAGAGTTTTTCGCCGCCGGACGCGCGGGAGAACGGTTCGCGGTTCGGAATTCGGGGGTTGCCGCCGTCATCGAGGGCGTGGGTGACCATGGTTGCGAGTACATGACCCGCGGAACGGTTGTCATCCTTGGACCCACCGGCAAAAACTTTGGTGCAGGGATGACCGGAGGTGTTGCTTATGTTCTAGACCAGGACTCGGCCTTAAAGCGGAACCTCAACCCGGAATTGGTCGTGATGGAATCGCTTGCCGAAGAAGCAGACGCTGTTCTGGTAAAGGAACTCATTTACAAACACCTGGAGCGAACCGAAAGCGAACTTGCTAAGGAGATCCTGGCTGACTGGAGCGCGTTTCGACAGAATTTCTGGAAGGTCCGCCCGATTCACGTACCGTCAGTTGAAAGTGTTGCTGTAACCCCAGTCCCCTTAGTCACCGGTAGTAAATGACAATAGCAGATGAGAAATGACAGATTAAGGGCGCTTGGTATTTCCGGCCATCGCCGGCTGGAGACGGTATTTGTCATCTGTAATTTGTCATTTGTCACTCAAAGGTAAGCCTATGGAGATAGTCAACCAGCTCGCGCTGTTTCTAGAAAACCGTCCCGGCACACTCGCAGCCGTTTGCGATGCTTTGGCTGCCGAAAAGATCAATATCTTCGCGTTGACGATCTCCGATACCGTCGATCATTCAGTCGTCCGGATGGTGGTAAGTGATACCAGAAGGGCGCTTTCCATCTTCGAAGAGCACGGCACTTTGGTGGTAGAGAACGAAGTGCTTATGATCGAGCACGAGAATCATCCAGGTGCGCTCTCCGAAATCGCCAAGAAACTCGCTTCGAAGAAAGTGAACATCGAGTATGCCTATTTGAGCGGATCTCCGAGGGCAAAACGCGGACTCCTGATCCTCAGGCCGAATAACGTAAAGAAGGCCTACGAAGTATTGAGCGCGTCGTAGGCGCACGAAGACCGCTGGACCCAATAGGACCTATAGGACAAATGTGACCTATAGGTCCGATCCTATACGTCCTATCGGTCCTATTCGTTTGGGACACCCCACGCTGGCACTCTGGGCACAACTTTTCAGTCCGGCAGATGCAATTCCCGTGTAACAACGCTACCTTGCGCCCGCACAAAATGACTTCTACCCCCTCATCTTCACTACGCTCCCAGGCTTGGTTCGGTGGTTTTAGCCGCGACGTGTTTATCCACCGGAGCTGGATGCGGAACCAGGGCCTCACTGACGACGTCTTCGACGGGCGCCCCATCATTGGCATCTGCAATACCTATTCCGAGTTGACCCCTTGCAACGCCCATTTCCGGGAACTCGCCGAAAAGGTTAAACGGGGCGTGTGGCAGGCCGGCGGCGTCCCTTTTGAATTTCCGGTAATGTCGTTGGGTGAATCGAATCTTCGGCCCACCGCCATGCTGTTTCGCAACCTGGCGAGCATGGACGTCGAGGAATCGATTCGGGGAAACCCGATCGACGGCGTTGTCTTGATGACCGGTTGCGATAAGACGACTCCCGCGTTGCTCATGGGCGCCGCCAGTTGTGATCTCCCGGCAATCGTTCTCTCTGGCGGACCCATGTTGAACGGGCGCTACCGCGGCCAGACCATTGGATCAGGCACTAGCGTTTGGCAATTTTCCGAGGCCGTTCGTGCCGGTAAAATGTCGGTGGCGGAGTTTGCCGAAGCCGAAGCTTGCATGTCGCGGAGTGCCGGCCACTGCATGACCATGGGCACCGCATCCACCATGGCTTCGATGGTCGAGTCATTAGGCGTGGCCTTACCCACCAACGCCGCTATTCCAGCGGTTGATGCTCGCCGAGATGTGCTCGCTCAGATCGCCGGCCGCCGCATCGTCGATATGGTAAAAGAGGATGTGCGGCTCTCCAAGATCCTGACGCGTGAGGCATTCGAGAACGCTATCCGCGTCAACGGTGCGATTGGTGGTTCCACCAACGCAGTCATTCATCTGCTGGCAATCGCTGGACGAGTCGGCGTCGAGGTCAATTTGGAGGACTGGGATCGCCTCGGTCGAGATGTCCCGACGATTGTTGATCTGATGCCATCCGGCCGGTTTCTGATGGAAGATTTCTACTACGCCGGTGGTTTACCGGTCGTGATGAAACGGTTGGTTGAAGCCGGCCTTCTGAACCGAGATATAGTGACAGTCAGCGGAGCTACGGTTTGGGAAAATATTCAACATGCGGAATGTTTTAACGATGAGGTCATCCGGCCGTTGTCGAAACCGTTGGTGCGTTCGGGCGGCGTAGCGGTCCTACGCGGTAATTTGGCGCCGGACGGCGCCGTGTTGAAGCCTTCTGCTGCGAGCCCGCGTTTGCTGCAGCACACCGGCCGCGCCGTGGTCTTCGAGAATATCGAACACTACCATGAACGGATTAACGATCCGGGTTTGGAAGTCGATGAAAACTCGGTTCTCGTCCTTAAGAATTGCGGACCTCGCGGATATCCGGGGATGGCGGAGGTCGGCAACATGGGCCTGCCCACCAAGCTATTGAAAGCCGGGGTAACCGATATGGTCCGGATCTCAGATGCTCGGATGAGCGGCACCGCCTATGGTACGGTCGTTCTGCACTGCGCTCCGGAAGCCGCCGTGGGTGGACCGCTGGCCTTGGTCAAGGACGGCGACTTGATCGAACTGGATGTGGAGAATCGTAAACTGCACCTGGCGGTTGAAGATGCCGAACTAGAGCAACGCCGCAAATCCTGGCAACCAGCAAACCCACCTGGCAGCGGTTACGCGCGTCTCTATCACGATCATGTGATGCAAGCCGACCGCGGTGCTGACCTGGACTTCCTGCAAGGCTGTCGTGGCAACGCCGTCCCTCGCCCGTCGCATTGATGGCAAGTTTTGGGGTGAGTGGCGAGCTATGAGGAGTGGCCCGGAAGCAATCAGCAATCAGCAATCAGTGAGTCAGTAGTCAGTTCGGTAATTGGTTAAGAGCTTGGAGCGTGCCTCGCTTGCGAGGCCGAACGAATAACCCCTGAGCTGCTCCTCTTGGCGCTTCGGATTTTTACGAAAGACGAAATCTGCCAATAAGTACATCGCGCTGGGGCAACGCAGGGTCAGGGGTCTGTCGGCCTCGCAAGTGAGGCAGGCTCCACCTGCCGTGCGAGCTCTTAACCAATCACTAATCACCTAACTGATTACTGACTCACTGATTACTGATTACTTCCGGGCCACTCCTCATAGCTCCCAAGTCACCCCAAAACGTGCCACCCTAAGCCAGCCACCGCACGAAATCTTCAACCGCCCGCCGTTTCGGCGGTTCGGGAACCTGTGCCGGATAACCAAGATAAAGGAACCCAACCAATTTCTCCTCCCGCGCTGACAGCTCAAGCAGAGCCTCGGTCTCCGGCAAGCGCGTTACCCGGCCGGTGTTCCAATGACTCCCGATTCCTTGACTCCAGGCCGCCAATTGCAGGTTCTGCATAGCGGCACACACTGCAGCCAAGTCTTCGACCTGTTGAGCGGGATTGCCTTCCAGCCGGCAAGTGACCGCTACTAACGCCGGAGACGACATCACCTTCCGTCGCGCCTCTACTCTCGCTTTCGCAAAAGCCGATGGATCATCCCCTGACCCTTGCCTGGCGAGAGCGTCGGCCATTGCTTCGCGGCTCTGCATTCCGACGACAATGAATCGCCAAGGCTCTGTCAACCGATGATTCGGCGCCCAGCGCCCAGCATCCAGGATCCGCCAAAGCGTCTCCTCCGAGATCGGATCAGGCCGAAATTTATAAATCGTGCGCCGGCCTTCAATCACAGTGACGATTCCAGGGTTTGCTTTGATTAAGTCCATAAATGGTACGCGGAGCGGTCTAACGAAACACTAAGACTTGAACCACGACTGGACGCGAATAAACACGAATAGATCCCTTTCATTCGCGTCCATTCGCGGTTGAATTTTGGATTGACCAAGTTAACCATCTCCCTGCGGGTTGCTCCGCTGTAAGACCACTGACGTCGAGGCTTCGTTCTGTTTTTGCGGAGAACGCCCGCTCACTTCGGCGCCATCGGTGGGTAGGAGGCGCCAGTAGGCCGGCAGGGCGGCCAACGCCAGAAGAGCGGTCAGGATAAAAGCCACGCGAAAATCGGCGATGGTGGCCAGTCCGTGATTCCCTCTGAACAAGGCGGCTGCGCGCAGTGCCACCGCCCCAAAGGCGATTCCCATACCGAACCCTAGCTGTTGCACGGTGCTGTGCATCATACTGGCTGCGCTCATATCGGACGGAGGGACCTCAGAGAATGCCAACGTATTTTGACTCGTGAACTGCATAGAACGGACCAGCCCAGCGCCCAACAGCAAAGCCAAGGTGATGAAAATCGGGGTGTTCACTGACAACAATCCAAGTCCCAGAGCGAAAAACGCGATCAGCGGAGTATTAACCACCATCACAGATCGAAACCCGAACCTCCTCAAAATCCAAGTGGTGCCGGTTTTCATCAGAAGATTTCCGGCGGCATACATCAGAACCAGCATCCCAGAAACTAAAGGGCTGAATCCAAACCCAGTCTGAAACATCAAAGGCAGGAGCAAAGGAGCGGCGCTGATGGCGATACAACTCACATTGCCCGCGATCAACGTCGTGGCGAAGGTCCGAATTCTTAAGAGAGAAAGATTGATCAACGGGAACCGGCATTTCCGTTCCCAGTAAATCGTGAGGCAGCCTAAAATAACGCTGAACGACAAGACCCATCCCGCCGTCACCCACTCAGGGTTTTCCCGCCCTAAAAGATCGACCCCGTACATCAAACAACTAAGAGCGGCGGCGCTGAGCAGAAAGCCGGGCAGATCAAGCGGACGGCGCTCTTCCGAACGGAAGTTTTTCACAAATCGATAAACGAGCGTAATCGCCACCACCCCGATCGGGATGTTGATTAGAAAAATCCACCGCCAGGAGGTGAAGTTCGTGATAAAACCGCCCACCGGCGGACCGATGACGGTCGCGATCAAACCGGGCCATACGATAGTCGCGATTGCTTGAATTAAAGAGCTCTTGGGTGTGCTCCGCAGCACAACTAATCGTCCCACCGGCACCATCATCGCCCCGCCGATTCCCTGTAGGACCCGCGCAAAAATGAACGCCGGCAAACCGCTCGCGAGCCCGCAGCCTACCGACGCCAAGGTAAAGATGGCAATCGCGGTGCTGAAGATGGTTCGGGCGCCAAATCGATCAGCAATCCAGCCACTGATCGGGATAAAAACAGCCAGCGTAACCAGATAAGCCGTCATCCCGATACTGACGTCCGTGGGGGTAACGCTGAACGAGCGCGCGATCTGAGGCAAAGCCGTCGCAATCGCGGTGCCGTCCAGGTTCTCCATGAAAAAGGTAACCGCAACAATGAGAGCCACCAATCGGAATCGATCGTCGGTTGCTGGTGTGGTTGTTCTGTCCATCGCTTTCTCAACCGAGCAGAGGGAAAGCAAATACCACGCGCTTTCGCCACCGGCTCGATTTCCTAAAAAATCAAGTCAAGGGTTACTTAGCGCGTTGGTTGACGTTAACGCTTACGACCGATCAGGCTCTCGCGGGATCGATAACGACAGCCGAACAAGAACAGCGATATAGTAGGATGTCAACTATGGAGCGCTGCCTTCCCGCGGCCGCGGGACGAGGCCGTGGTGAACAGGGTCGTACCCAACGCTTGCGACCCGGCGTAAGAATTTCTAACACGGGTATTCAGGTGCGTCGCAGCTTAGAACATTCGCAAATGAACCCGGTTAGTGATTCGGTGCTTGGTTTTGGCTAGGCGATTTTTCCCTAATGCGCATGTAGGTGCCCCCCCAACGACGCCAGTTCCTACCAAAATAAATAGGCATCTTGTAGATGCCATTTACGTAGGGTTTGAATTTCCATGTTGCTTTGACCCAACCAACTGAAACCGACGTGAATTGTGAAGGTCCACTCACGGCGACAACGTCCATAACTCTTCCGTTCTCAATAGTTACTCGCAACAAAACCCACGCACTTTCGTGGTTCAGCAATGCCTGGCCAGGGTAAGGCGGGAAAGGATGGCTTAGCATATCCTGATCGGTGAGCACCTTCGGCGCACCGAGAGCAGATAGCGGTTGCCCGTTGAGAGCAATCGCTAACAGCATCACAGTCAGAGTGGCGCTGACTTTCTTGCGTTGCAACATCGTTATCCCCTATCACGGCGACCGCTTGCGTCACAAGCGCAGAGCGATCGCCATATGTAACGAGCAGCGATTCAATAACTTAAAAATTACCGATGAGGCCGGAATGAGGGGCACAACGGTTCAATCGGCGCCTGCCATAGAGCAAACCGAACGCACGGCGCGGCCCTGCCCCCTAGTTCGATAAGCGATGGCGTTGACCGCGACGTAGTCCGGCGTCTGTCAGGCAGCTGCCGGACGGAGTCGGGTTTTCGCCTTACCGAATGGCGGACACCACTACTGGTTTTTGGCGTGTTCGGCTTCGCCAATCGCCTTGTAATCGTAAGTCGGATAAAACTCGGTGTGGTAACCACCCCAGGCCGTCTTTTCGATCGCCACATTGACCTCGCGCAAGCGTTCGGCCGGGACACGTAAGGTGATCACCTGACCGATCCCCATCATCACATACCACGAGACAACTTCTATCCCAGCCGGTGGGAATGTCTTGTAGTAACCTTGCCGCCGTAATTGGCTGTTGATTTCATCCAAAGGCTTCGATTGGTCGTGGCGAAGGAAGATCGTTAGCAAAATGGTTCCCTTCTCGCTCTCGGTGCCCGGCGACGGAGAAACCGAAGGCGCTTGTTGAGCGCTTGCCGGTAAGATCGAGATTAGAGTGGCCGCAATCAATGCGTTCCGCGACAATTTCCAAGCCCGGCAACCATCAACCAAAGCAAAACACCTGCGCACGATAGGAAGTAGACTCATAGAACCTACCAGTAGATGGCCCGATTCGGGTTGTCACCGAGGAGGTCCTTTGCGGTCTGGCTTCTTTAACGGCGACCTGTCAGAGGAAGCCACTTAGAGATCGTTATGCCGGATTCGAACGAAGCCGATCAGGTAGGGCGAAAATCTCGGCGCGCACCTGATCAGTTTTATCATGTTGGTCTCCCGCGCCGGATTTGAGCCACACCGTGAGGGTACCACCTCGGTGATTCACTTCGGCCCAAATTCGCCGGCACTGGACAAAGCAACGCGCACGGACGGCTCAATCCGGCGCGCGAGCACGGACGAATAAAGGAAACGCCGGGCGCGCCGAGATTTTCGCCCTACCTATTGGGCTTCGATCAACCCGCGCGCAGATCTCCTTCAAAGTGGCTTTTGCGTAGAATCCGACGGAAGTCCGAAGGGCTGAACCCCTCGCCAAAAAAAGCATAGCTCCTCTTTGCCCGCGAAATCATTCACGCGAACCATCAACAACTCAGGATCTAAGGGCGCACCTTATGACGGATACCCACCCGCAATATATTGCTCGAGATGCTCGATCGTTGCGGTCTGGGCGGAGATCAACCATTTGAGCGCGTCGCCAATCGATAAAATACCGACGAGCTTTCCGTCTTCCAAAACCGGGAGGTGACGAACACGCTTTTCCGTCATCACCCGCATACATCCGGTCAGGCTCTCATTCGGATGCGTTACAACGAGGTCGTTCGACATGATTTCGCTTACCAGGGTCTCTTTCGACGCTCTTCCCTTCAGAATCACCTTACGCGTGTAGTCGCGCTCTGAGATAATTCCCAGGAGTTGAACATCGTCCACCACCGGAAGCGCACCCACGTTCTTCTCCGCCATCAATTTGATAGCATCATAGACCGTCGCGTCAGAACGAACCGTCCATACTGCCGAACTCTTCTGCGCCAGGATCCAGCTAACTGTACCGGAAACTTCCATAAAGGGGGGATAAACGTGCCGCAGGTTAGTGGAATCTTCAAAGAGAATCTTGCGGCACGGGAAGCGGGGAGAAAGGAGCTAGGAGGTCAGGGGTTTGGCGTTCTCTGGGAGGGGGTGGAAGTGAAAAGTGATTGGTGAAAGGTGATTGGTGCGTGCCGGAACCCATCATGGTAGGGCGAAAAACTCGGCGCGCGGTGGATGCCTTTTTTGGCCCATCGATTGTCCGCGCCGGTTTTGAGCCACACCCGCGACGGGCCATAACCAATTCCCGGCGCGCCGAGATTTTCGCCCTTGTGATGGGCTCCGTTATCCGCCTTCGTCCTTTCACCAATCACCAATCACCAATCACTTCCGCCCCCGCCCAGAGAACGCCTGACCCAAGACCTCCTAACTCCTAGATTCTAGCTCCTAGCTCCTCTCTTCATCCTTGGCGTCCTTGCGTCAGATTTTTATTCTCCTCCTATGGCCACCTCAACTCCCCCCGCTTCAACCAAAGAACCTCGTGGGCGCACTCCGTTGAACCGCCTAACCGGCTTCTTCGTGTACGTATTCGAGCGAATCACCCCTGATCCGTATATTTTCGCGGTCGTCCTGACGATCATCACAGCCCTTTTAGCAGCGATCCTCGCGCCGAAAGGGTCCATCCCCCAAATACTGAACGCATGGTACGCCGGCTTGTTTCAGATTCTGATGTTCGCTTTTCAGATGGTGCTGATTTTGGTCACGGGATACGCTCTCTCCAATTCACGGCCCATTCGCTCGGTGCTGGGTTGGCTGGCCTCGCGCCCGAAGACACCTCGTGCCGCTATCGTGCTCGTGATCGTGGTGGTCATGATCACCTCGTTCATCAATTGGGGGTGCGGCTTGGTTGTCGCCGGACTTCTCGCCCGAGAAATCGCCAAACGGATTCGGATCGATTTCGGTTGGCTAGTAGCCGGCGCCTATTCCGGGTGGATCATCTGGGCCAGTGGGTTCTCGAGTTCGATCGCGCTTTCTCAAGCAACCCCCGGTTCTTCGCTGAACCTGGTACAGAAATTGACCGGGCAAGTGCTTCCGCTCGGCGAGATGATCTTTGCGCCGTTTAACCTCGTGCCGGTAATCGCCGCTCTTGTTTTGATCCCCCTTCTCTACTGCGCGATCATGCCGGCCGATCAGGACACGGTGGCAGCCGACCCGGAACGATTGAAAGCAGACGACGCTGTCACTGAGCATGAACCGACCCGAACTATCGCCGATCATCTTGAACACGCTTGGATCTTGACCTTGATCTTGGTGGCGGCAGGAGCCGGCGCTCTATTTTTGAGCTGGTCTAAGACCGGTATCTCGCTGGACCTGAACTCGGTCATCTTTCTCTTTTTCCTCGCCGGGTTGCTGTTGCACTGGACGCCGATCAATTATGTTCGCGCGGTGAATCAGGCGGCTCGGGTCACCGGTCCGCTCATCCTGCAATACCCGTTGTACGGCGGGATTATGGGGATCATGACGGCAACTGGTCTCGCCGATGTGATCGCCAAAGCCTTCGTCTCATTTTCGAACGCGCACACTTTGCCGTTCTGGAACTATATCGCGTCACTGATAATCAGTTTGTTTATCCCCAGCGGCGGCGGCCACTGGGCGGTTCAAGGGCCGTTCACCGTTCCGGCGGCAGCACAACTGCACGCGTCTCAAGCCGCGACCGCGATGGGGGTCGCCATGGGCGAACAGGTGGCGAATATGATTCAACCGTTTTGGGCGTTACCAGTGCTAGCGATCGCCGGTATCAGCCTTCGTCGCGTAATGGGTTTCACTGTGATGTCGTTCTTCGTCGGCTTAGTCGTATTCGGTCTCGCACTCTTATTTTTGGTTTAGTCGGTAGGGAGGACTCCCGGCTCCCCGTCACCAAACCAAGCTCAGACCACATGCTTCATAAGCCACCATCGCCCGGTCGCGCGAGACCAAAACCAGATCCTCCCGAATAGCTTGCCAAACTAACATCCGGTCGAACGGATCGCGATGTTTGCCAATCCTTGGGAGCTGATGAAAGGTAGCGGCGGTATCAGCCGCGAGCGGCAAAAACGTGAGGCCCATAGCAAGGGCATAGCGTGGGAGATGATCCGAGGAAATACCTGCGAGATCAAGCTTGCCGATCGAAACTTTGAGCGAGATCTCCCAAAAAGAAACGACCGAGACGAAGACCTCATTACCGCGATCCCGTACCATCTCCGAGGCCGCGGCGCTCAATCCCTTCGAATTCGCCAGCGCGAACAAGAGGACATGCGTATCAATCAATCCTCTCAACGGCTGAGCAGCTCCGAGTCATCGATCTCGAAATCCGGCCCAATCTTAAAGGAGACCTTGCCTTCTAGCAGCCCAACCGGTCGAGGCTTCTTTTGCGTCTTGGCCGGAGGCTGAAAAATGGCGACCGTCCGCTTCGATCGTCCATAGGTAACAGCAATTGACTCCCCGTTGCGGACCGCATCTAAGGCTTCAGAAAACCGAGCCTTAAATTCAGCTACCGTCATCGTTTTCATCTTAGTCGAATCACCCTGACAGCCGCATTAGAAGTTGTCAACTTGTCAATTTCAACAGCTCGATCGTTCGGGAGCTTATTAAATGTGAAACGACAGCATCAGCAGACCGGCAAAAATGAGACTGCAAGACCAAATCAGATCGACGTTGAACCAGGACTTACGGAGAATCGCCAGACCAACGATGTCGTAAACCAGCCAAGCCACAACTCCGGCCACGACGAACTGCGAGACCGAATGCAGGCAGACACCCGGAATCGAATTGTAAAATCCTGTCAAAGAGATGGCGAACTGAGAGCCGGGCGATGATGAAAGGCTGCACCAAGCGCCACCGCCGACCAGAAATACCGGAAGTAACATCAACCCGGCGCCGTGGGCGCTGGACATGAGACAGGACCACCAGGTCAAGTCACGAAAGCTTACCTGCATCCCGACCCAGCGCGGATGTCGACCCCGGATGAGCCGCCAACTCCCCACTCCGGCCAGGGTTAACGCCGCCGCCAAAGCAAACCAGGTCGGGGAAATGTACTGCCCCAACAGAAACGCCAACCCGATGATCGCGAACACCGACAACGCATGTCCCAGCGCAATCGCGCACAAGGCTTGGAAAATGGCCGTTCTTGAACGGTTCTGCAGCCCAAGGCTGACCGCAAAAAGCCAGCCCATCCCAGGGTTCAAACCGTGCCAAGCCCCTAATGCAGCCAATGCAATCCAAGGCCAAGCATTCATCGGAGGTTTATCCGGCTAAGAGGGAAAGCAGAATGAATCAGAAGAGGTATCGCCGCCTTCCAATCTAACCTGGTGAAGACGATGGTCCTCGGTTTGGACGAAAAATCGGGGATCGAAACTCAACGATCCATCTGGGCCGGCGTCAGCCTTTACCAGCCAGGTACGAACCCCATCCGGATAAAACTGTTCATCCCACGACTGGTAAAGCGAGTTTGAGAGATAGAGCCGTTTTCCATCGCGGCTGAGCTCCACCATTTGCGGGCCGCCGTTGAGAGCCTCCCCCGGGTGCGCGGGATGGGGTGCCCGTTTGACGATCCCGCCAATGGGCAAGACTGCGGTTAGCTTTGGCTGGTCCGGCGTCGAGACGTCGTATCGATGGAGCTCACCGGTTCCCCAGCAGGAAACATAGAGCCACCGATCATCGAGCGACAGATTCAGATCGGTCACCAAGGGAGGAACGGCGGCGAACCCCTGCAGCAATGGCGGTAGATTCGCGGCATCGGCCGGTTGAGCTGGGATCTCAATCACCTTCTTGATTTCCCAATCTCCAGACCGCTGGCGCCAGAGCCAAATTGATGCCGACAAATCCTTCAATGAAACCACCACCCCAACAAACCCAAATGTCTTAGTCGGATCATGGGAGGGGCGGAGTTCCAAAACCATTTGCTGTTCGCTCCCTAAATCGAGCACCTTCGAGTGCTTACGTTTTCGTAGATCCCAGAGATGGACTTGATGCCCATATTTTGAGCTTAACAGAGTCTCCGGCTGCAAACCTCCCTCGATCATCTGGGGTGTCCCCCACTCGCTGCTAATGAGGACGTCATGGCCGAGATGCCAGGAAAAATCATAGGCCAACTCCTGCGGCCCCCGATCCACTTCCCATCGTCCAAGGACGTTAAAGTCGTAATGATCGAGGATAAAAATCCCGCCCGGTCCGGCTCCGTCCGGAGCGCCCAATGCGCTCAGGTAAATCCCATCCGGCCCGCAATGAACCGTATGCGGGCGTGAATAACCCGCTCGTTTGAACAGTTCTTCCGGTTCAATCGTTTTAACGATCCGCAGGTTGGTCGGATCCGGTTTCGTATCGATCACGTGAATCCGAGAGGAGCGGAGCCCTGGTACGATGAGATACCGCCGTTCCACATGCGGATGCGGCGCGTATGGGCAAAGCGTTGCGCTGCATGCGTTCCATCCAAAGTGATGCAGCTCGTCCCCAATGTCCGGTAGATCAACCCGGCTCAGGATCTGCCCATACTTGGGAGACGATTTATCAACGTCGACGACATACAGGGCGTCCGAACGCGATTTCTGATCAGGCGCCAAACCGGCCACGTAAGCGTAACGCTCAGGCGGCGCTTCCATTGCGAGGCGGGCCGTCGGATAAAACGTCGGATCAACGGTCCAGCGGAACGGATTCGTGGAAAGACCAAACGGAGGATTTGCCATAAACAGTTTCTCCTGTGGCAAGCATGCAACTCTTTGGGGGTTAGCAAAGACGGGGAACTAGTCAGTCCCAGCGGCGAACGAAATCACCGTTTCCCGACTATAGAAATAGGGTATCGATCATCGGGTGGTTTGCAACGCCTAATTTTAACCGCGAATGGACGCGAATAGAGTCGGCGCTGGGTACAGCGGACTCCTGGTAGGGACGATCTCCTGGGGGTCGCGCCCCTCCCGGCACTGGGTCGCGAGACACCCTCAGGAGCTTGTCCTTACCGGGATTCTGTCTTATCCAGCGCCGACTCTATTCGCGTTTATTCGCGTCCATTCGCGGTTGTTGTCCTTCCGGGAATGCGATGGAGACTGGCCGAAAGAGTTGGTCCAGAGCCGCCGGAAATGTCGGACGTCACCAAAACCGCAACGCTCGGCGACGACTTCAAGCGTTAGCCGATGGTCACGCATAAGGCTGGCAGCCATTTCCAAACGGACTTTCTGTTGGTACTGCAGAGGGGTTAGACCGGTATTGGCTTTGAACGCGCGAGTTAGCGTTGAGGTGCTCATCGAAGCCATCGATGCCAGGCGATTCAATGGAGCCGGCTCCGTCGGATGTTCGTTCAACCAATCCTGGACCCGGTGCACGCCGGTATGCAGGTGAGCCCGATAATCTAAGAAGATATTCAACTGATCATGAGCTCCAGTGCGCCGAAAATAAACGACTAAATCACGAGCTACGCGCGCGGTTATTTCCGGGCCGTAATCTTGTTCGACAAAAGAGAGCCCCAGATCGATCCCGGACGCGATGCCGGCACTCGTGGTCACACCTCGGTCATGAACAAACAGGACATTATCCAAGACTTCCGCTCTGGGATACCGCCTTTGTAATTCTCTGACACAAGACCAATGAGTAGTACACCGGCGTCCATCGAGGAGGCCGGCTTCGCCCAAGCCAAAAGCGCCGGAACAGACCGAACCGACGGTAGCGCCGGTCCGATGAGCAACTCGTAGATAGTCTCGAAGAGAATCTGGTAACACTTCTCGACGGGTCCGGCCTTTCCAGCGAACACCCGGAACAATAACCAAATCCTTCGGGTTCAATTCGCTCGCCGGAATCAATGGCCCGAAGCCAGTTAACGCCAGCCCGACCGCACTCGGAATCAGTTGAGACGGACCGGAAAAATGAAGCCGATAACGACAGCCTTCAGCCATGGCCGAGTCGAACACTTGCACCGGACCCGCCAGGTCGAGTAAATGAACGCCGGGTGTGACAATAAAACTGATCCGTCTCTCAATCGACGACCTCATCGAGTCATGGCTGTCTCTAACTGCGGCAGGTTAGCCAACGAATCCACCACCTCTTGAGTACTGACAATGGTAGCGAATCGATCGGCCAACGCATACTCGGTCCGCCGGACGATCTCGTCTGTCGACAACGCCGGTCCTCCAGCCCAGTGAGGAATGACAAAGGTTAGCGTCGCATCCGTAATAAAATCAACCTGATACCCTCGATCGGAGGCGTCACGAGTTGTAGTCTCGCAACATTGTTCGGTTTGGATACCAGCGACCCGCAGGTAATTGATCCCCCATTGAGTCAACCGCCGAGCCAGGTCGGTGCTAGCAAAGGCGCTAATCGTCGTTTTCTCAAGAACCACCTCTTCGGGCTTCGGCGCTATGAACTCCATAAACCGGTAGAAAGGTGAACGCGGATTGAAATGGCTCTCCGGTGTCAAATTCTGGTGTAACAGGAAAACGATCGGCAAGTCGGCGGCTCGGTACGCTTCTATCAATTTGGTTACGTTTGATTCGAAGGCCGGATTGTTCCGCGTAGCCCAAGTAGCAGCATCACCTTTAAACGACTCTTGCACATCAATCACTAACAGGACTGATCTAGGCACATCAGTAGATACATCATTTCTATGGTTTGAGCGACTCATGCCTCGATGCTAGAACCAGAAGCCACCTTCGACGAGGGTCAATCTAATCCGAAATAGGACGGATCAAGGCAAGAAGATTTTAACCGCGAATGGACACGAAAACAAAACACCAACCGCAGATTGACACAGATGGTTTGCGGTTTTGACGATCGCTTAGAGCTGGAGCGTCAGCCGGACCCAAGTCCAAGCAGGTGCCTTACCGGAAATGTCGATGTTGTCCGAACGCTCGCCCGACCGCCAAACTATCTGCGTCCATCTGTGTCCATCTGCGGTTAGTGTTTTCTCCGCAATTCGCGTCTCTTCGCAGCCTGTCCGCCATAGCTTTAGCGACGGAGGATCCATTCGCGGTTGGGTTTTTCGCGGTTACTGCTTCGCCCCCGGGCAATCAGGTGAAGCTACTCACGCCAGCGTCCCAGACAAAAAAGAACCGCCAGGTCCGCTCAAAGACCTGGCGGCAACTACACCTTCGCTCTGTTGAAGTTCCTAGATTGAACTGGCGCAAGATTGTTCGATCCAGACTATGACCTCGAACAGTTTATGATCAGAGGCCAAAAGAGCCTTTCGAGCGGTAGAGACACCGGTAGGGACGAGCTCCCGCTCGTCTGCGTCATGCACAATCGCATCGTCACGTGCCAGACCCAACGTCGGTAGGGCGAAAATCTCGGCGCGGGGAGAAGCCGCCACTTTGCAGGGTTAATCGCGCCGGATTTGAGCCGTGCCAGCGTGTTGTCGCGTCGAGAGTTGTCGAAAAGGGACATACCGAGCCAGCGAGGTGGTTCCCGCGCGGCGTGGCTCAAATCCGGCGCGGTCAACTCTTGGGCAGAAACAACTTATGGCGCACCGAGATTTTCGCCCTACCGACGTTGGGTCTGGCAGGTCATGATTCGTCGCGCACGCGGACGAACAGGAGCTCGTCCCTACCCCTACCGGGCTACCTGGTCCAGCGGCCGCCGGGCGAGCTCAGCACCGGAACGATCCCATTCAACGCAACATCCCGATTCGAGTAATCGACTCGGCCAACGGCTCCAATCATCGAGACTCCGGTAGCAGCCCGAAATCTCTGACTCATCCCTTCGCCGGTGTAGCACCCCCAGCTTTTGGCATAAGCCCCGGGAGCAAATAGCCCGCGATGGATCTCCGAGAGCTGGTTTTCATGGAGCCAAGCCTTGGAACTGGCGCTTACCTGGTTCGAATAGTCGAACATGAAACAGTCCTGGTTCGAATGACCAAAATATTCAAAGTCAGCGATCTTTACTTGCTGTCTTGGTTTGCCGGCATTGAGATAACGGATCACATCTTCTCCGTTTTCCACCGGCACTAGGTTCAGCTGGTAAGTGTCTCGCACGGAATAGATCAAAGGGATCAAATCCCGTTTTTCTTGCGCAGAGCGCGACCGATACCCATCCAAATAGATCAACAGCGTGATGGTAGCGTCCGGATCGTCTTTCAGTGCCGGCCGCAATTCTTGGATCCGAGTGCGAGCCGCTCTAATGAAACATCCCCAATAGTTGTCGTGCGGCTCTTGCCGATATTGTTCCCAAAGATGCAAAGATGGGCCGCCACAAAGCAGAATGTATTCGTAGGGATGCTGGGCTGTAGCAATCGGTACGACCGGCAGCGGTCCGGTCTGCGCATGGGCGACTCCCGCTATGGCCAAAAGAAACAGTGCTAAATAACGATGGGGTTTCATCGGGACATCGGTTGCGACCCGCCTCGAGGCCAACCTTCGAACATCCGGCGGTCGCGGATGAAGTAAGCAGACCAGATGGGATCGGGATTCGCAGAAATCAGTTCGGCGCTCTTGAGCACGAACTCCACGCAGAAGCGCCCACTGGATGCATCATAGATTTGGTCCCCGGAAAAATAACCATGAAGCCGATACTCGCTACCACTATCCGAGCCGATCTGGTTACGGGCCCGATCAGGAGCGAATTGATATTTTTCGTTCAAAATCACGAGTTTGGCGGTTCGCCAGCTTTGCCTGGGCGATCGGACATAGCCCCACATCGCAAACGGAGAACAATAGATGCGGCGGCCAATAAAATAGTCGCCGAGCGGCTCCGTGGCAATTTGCTGGGTGACCGAGGCGGGTTCAGTCAGCTCCACGACTGGCGGCGGTGTCGCACATCCACCCAACAGGAGCAAAAGCCAAAGGCTTAGCCGGGCAGCAAGTCTTAAACCCAGCAACAAAGCGCGTGGGTCCGGCACCTGCGGGAGCGAGTGAGCGGACGGGCGAGGATCGGTCGAACCTGACTGGGAACCGAAAATCACACTGGGCGACATCGAGCGGCCACCGTAGCCTGCCTCGCAAAAAAATGCGCGTGCATTTTTAGGGATACAGGCTTTTGAGTTGCAAACGCCGGTCCCGCAGCTATCTATTCGATCCACTTAAACCGGGAGTGCCCGCGCTATGAACATTATTCAGAAGATTGAGAAAGAGCAGTTTAAGCCTGAAATCGCCCCTTTCCGCGTGGGCGACACCGTCAAAGTCCACAATCGGGTAGTCGAAGGCGATAAGGAAAGGATCCAGATTTTCAGTGGGATCGTCATTGGCAGACGCGGGTCCGGTCTAAACGCTTTCTTTACCGTGCGCCGAATCTCCTACGGTGAAGGTGTGGAAAGAATGTTCCCGTTGCATTCGCCGCGTATCGCCAAAATTGAAGTCGAACGCCAAGGCAACGTCCGCCGCGCAAGGCTCAATTATCTTCGCAGCCGCAAGGGTAAACAAGCGGTGACGGTGAAGGAAAAAGCGCAGCAGGGGTAGGCTCGGCCGCATGCCGCAGCCATAGGGAGGGGAGCCGCTTTATAGTTCGGTAGTTCTGTCGGCCCTTTAACAGGCGGCTCCCGAGAATAGCCCACCGTTGATTCCCACCGAGGGCTCTGGTCCTAGTCGGTCCGGCCGAGGTTGAAATGCTCGCGCAAATTATTGCGTGCCGGGTCGTTCGCGGGAGCCGCCTGCTGCAAGCCAATAGACCCTGATGACGCTACAAAGCGGCTCCCCTACCATTTTCTTGTCACTCAAACCCTCCCCTTGACCGGAGAATCTGCCCGGTGATCCAGCCGGCTTCGGGGCTGGCCAGAAACGAAATCAAATGGGCAGCATCTTCCGGCTGGCCAAGCCGGCCTAGAGCGAACCAGGGCAGCAACGCTTCCTGAATCTCCGTGGTCATCGAACCGGAATCCGTTGGCCCCGGATCGACCGCATTAACCGTGATCCCAAGATGGCCGACCTCGGCCGCCAATGTTATCGTGAATGCATCCAGCCCAGCCTTGGTAACCACGTAAGCGATCTCGCCGCGCATCGGACCCAGCATCTGGCCGGAGGTCATTGAGATGATGCGACGAGCAATCTTACCCCCGAACCGGCGCACAAAATCGAGACTCAAAAGGATCGGCGCCCGGGTATTAAGCGCGTAATGCTGATCCAGAGTCTTGCCATCTAAGGTTTCGAGCGAATCACGGGAACCAAAACAGGCGTTGTTTACCAGAATCTGGGCACCGCCAAACCGCTGTTGGACCGCGTCCAGGAGCTTTCCCGGCGCTTCAGAGATAGAAAGATCCAGCGGAAGCCATTCCGTTTCCACTCCTAGCTTGCGCAGCTCTTCAACCAAACGTGCTTGCTCGCTTGTATCCCCTTTGCGGGGCTGATCATCATCGTATCGCGGCCATCCGGTCAAGAAAAGGTGAGCTCCATGCCGAGCCAAGTCACGCGCAACAGCTGCGCCGATGCCTTTCGATCGACTAACGCCGGTAACGATTGCCACCTGTCCGGCCAACGAAGCGTTCATCGCAGCGGTACTTACACCAGAGGCAATGGAGAGCCAAGAGGGTGAGGCCTGGGATGATGGATTCGTTTTGGTGAGAGAAGCAGCGCTCGGAGGTGGCTCGGATGGGACTTATACGATGCGCTCGACCTATTCGACCTATAGGCCCTATCGGTCCCATAAGTCCTATTCGGGCGCCCGCTCTTCCGTGTCTCCCAGTCGGCGAGTCCGCCATCTCCCCTCCCGTCCTCGCCCCGTCGCCCTTTCGCCCACTCGCCCATTCGCAAATCACCCCGCCACGATCAACTTCACCCCAGCTTCCCGCAGGGCGATAGCCAGATCCTCGGCCGGCTCCGCGTCCGTCACCAAAATCTGCATGGCATTCAGCCCGGCGATCTGCGCGAAAGAGTGCTTCCCGAGCTTAGATGAATCCGCCAGCACGATGGTGCGACGCGCGGCGCTCATCATCGCCGCAATCATGGACGCCTCTTCGAGGACCGTCGTGGTAAGCCCTTCCCGGGCGGTCACTCCGCCAACGCCGATAACCGCGGTATCAACCGAGATCTGGATCCCAGAAGCTACGATAGGACCAATCGTGACCTGCGCTTCCGGACGCAATTGACCTCCCATCATATAAACATCCCGGACTACTTCAGGCGAAAGCACCCCCGGGACGCCGAGATTGTTGGTTACCACGGTCAGATATTGCTGATTCAACTCGGCAGCAAACAAGCGAGTGGTTGATCCTCCATTGATGAGCAGCGTTTCACCGTCGTTGATCAGGGGCGCCGCCGCCTTAGCGATCCGTTGTTTTTCTGCGGCGCGCGTGTTCAACCTTTGCAGAAACGGCGAATCCCGATGAACCAGCGTGGTAATCGTTACCGCGCCCCCATGAGTCCGGGTTAACGCTCCCTTTTCCGCCAACGCATCCAGGTCGCGCCGAACCGTGTCCTCGGAGACGCTGAAATACTCCGAAATATCGGACACCGACATCTGACCCTTAATTTCGAGCAGGTTCACCAGCTCGCTTTGACGTTGTGCGGGTAATGCGGGTTTTCGCGGCGGATCAGCCTCGTTCATCGAAGGTTTCGGCATATTTTGCCACAAAACCTGCGGCAAACCAAGGAAATTTAGCGTTGACTATGCGTTTTTATGCTATTAACTCTGTCATAAACATGCATGAAAACGCGTTCCCCCATGACGAATCTGATCCCGGTCCGTCTTGCCGGTCAGCCCGAAACTCTGATGATCCACAGGCGATAGATCCGTTGTCTGCTTCGCGCGATGGATTGAATCGGCGCGATTTTATCAAGCGTAGCAGCCTGGTTTTAGCCGGTGCAGCCGCCGTATCGACCTTTGTCGGTCCGCGCCGTGTCTACGCAGCCGGCCCTGTGGAGTTGACCTTCGCCAGCGCGAAGTTCTATGGAAAACAGACCATCGCCGAAGTCGTTAAAGCGTTTAACGATTCACAAAGCAAAATTCACGTCACCTACAAAGAGCTGCCGCCGCCCAGTTCTTCCACTGAAGTCCACCAGTCCCTGGTGCAACAATTGGCGCGGCGAAATGGTGATCCGGACGTTTATACTCTAGATATTATCTGGATCGCCGAGTTTGCAGCGGCGAAATGGGCCGCGCCGCTCGACCAATATTTTAAGGACAACACCAGCGAATATTTCCCCGGTATGGTGCAAGCCTGCACCTGGCAAAACAAGCTGGTCGCGTTGCCGTGGTTCGTTGACTCGGGGATGCTTTATTACCGAAAGGATCTCGGTATATCGGCGCCCGCGACCTGGGATGAGTTAATCGCGAGCGCCAAGGAGGCTACCGGGTCAGGTAAAGTAAAGTTCGGTTTCCTTTGGCAAGCGAAACAGGCAGAGGTGTTGGTCTGCGATCTGGTTTCGTTTATCGGCTCAAATGGAGGCTCCATTCTGCAGCCGGATGGCAAGACCGTCTCGATCGCCGACGAACCGGCCATCCAGGCCGTCCAGTTGATGTACAATCTGATCAACAAGGAACAAATCACTCCGGCTGACGTGTTGAGCTGGGATGAAGAACCTTCGCGCCGCCCGTTCACCGGGGGTGAGGCGGCTTTCCTGCGGAACTGGTCGTATGTTTGGAAGATCGCGCAAAGTGAGGCCGAATCGAAGGTGGTCGATCAGGTAGCGGTGGTGCCATTGCCGCACTTCCCCGACAAGAAAAGTGCGGCGTCATTGGGCGGCTATCAGTACGGCGTCAACGCTTCGAGCAAGAAACTAGAAGCCGCGGTTGAATTCGTGCGGTGGATGTCTTCTCCCGAGACTCAGCTTCGATTCGCGACCCAGCTCGGTCTCTGCCCGACCAGAGCGGCTGTCTTTGAGCGACCCGAGATCGGGACTGAACAGCCCTTTATGCAACAACTCAAAGACGTCTTTCTGGGTGCGATCCCCCGGCCGGTAACCCCAAAATATCCGCAAGTCACCTTGGCGTTACAGTCTGCGGTATCAACCGCGCTGACCAACGGCAAAGTCGAGGAATCGCTTAAGACCGCCAAACAAAAGATCGAAGCGATCGTCAAGGCGTAGGATCGAGAGCGTTGGTAGGGCGAGGCTCCGGAAAGACCGCATCACTTCTCAATACCCATGGTTTTGAACAAGAATCCAATCTCCCACCTCGATGCGCCGCCGAGCCGCGTGGCCCAGGACGTTGTTGGGAGATTAGATAAGTACCGAGATAGCGAGCGTTGCGTGAGTCAAACGCGCCGCCTGCATGCTTCGCCTATCGCGGCTCGGCAAGTCTATCGATGAAACACCCGACAGATAGTCGAACGCCTCTCTCCTTGCGGCAGTACAGGGTTATTCGGGAGCCTCGCCCTACCACTCTCGGGCTCTGCATAACGGGTTGCCGAGCGATCAACCAGGGGTGCTAAAGTATGCCAGTGGCAAAAACCATCACCCATTTGGACCTCGACTCGGGAATCAAGTTGCCGCGCTGGCGACCGGGTCCTTGGCTATTGCTGGTTCCCGCCCTTGGTGCGGTCGGCGCGGTCTCGGTTTATCCGGTTCTGCTGGGACTATGGCTCTCGTTTCGAAACACGACGTTAGCCTCTCCGGACGATGCGTTTATTGGAGGCAGCAATTATCTGCAGCTCTTTTCTGATGGCCAATTCTGGAATGCCTGGTCGCACACCGTCGAGTTTACCGGGGTATCAACTCTCCTGGAAACCGTTATCGGATTGGGTATGGCGCTACTGCTCACCGAACGCTTCTTAGGTCGCGGGATCGTCAGGGCCGCCATGCTGATTCCATGGGCGATCCCTACAGTGGTTACATCGAAAATGTTCGGCTGGTTATTCGATGGTCAACATGGCTTGGTGAACTATCTGGCGCGTTGGATCGGGCTGATCCATACCAACATCAATTGGTATGGATCGCCCGAGTTCGCTTTGCCGACGATTGTGATAGCGGACGTATGGAAAACCACACCTTTCATGGCGTTGTTACTTCTGGCCGGTCTGCAGACCATTCCGCGCTCTTTAACCGAAGCCGCCAGCATCGATGGGGCTAATCCTTGGCAACAGTTTTGGTTAGTCAGATTCCCTTTGCTCACGCCGAGTCTTCTGATTGCCGCCATGTTCAGAGCTTTGGACGCCTTCCGGATTTTTGATCTCGTCTACGTGTTGACCGGAGGCGGTCCAGCGGATTCGACCGAGGTTTTGTCTACACTGACTTACAAGAATCTCTTCTCCGCCCTTCAATTCGGTTACGGATCGGCGCTATCCACGGTCATGTTTCTGACCGAAATCGTGATCGCAGTCGGGTTTGGCGTCTTTCTTCTAAAAAGGCTTCGGGAGGTTAAGGTATGAGCGTCGTTTATTCGGTTCCGAAATCGCGACGAATGGCTCGCCCAAGCGTTCGCATTTCCAGGCCGTTAATCTACCTGGGCGCCTTACTCATCGTGCTTTGGTCGGTTGGACCGTTCCTCTGGCAACTTTCCAGTTCCTTGCAATTGGATCGGGACCTGATCGGGGAGCAACCGAAACTGTTGCCGGTCCCGATCTGTTTCGATCACTTCGTCAACATCTTCGTCGCCAAGAGCTTTCAACGGTACATTTTCAATTCGCTGGTTGTCGCCGGCCTCTCTACTTTCCTCTGTTTGATCATCGGTGCGATCGCCGCTTACGCGTTGGCTCGGCTCGATATCCGCGGCCGCTTCGGAATCCTGGGTTTTGTACTGGCGGTATCCATGTTTCCTCAAATTGCCGTCGTTGCTCCATTGTACGTACTAGCCTCGAACCTCGGCTGGCTGGATACCTACCGGGTTCTGATCGTCGTCTATCTCGCGCTGGGGCTCCCTTTCGTAATCTGGGTCTTGTTCGGGCACTTTCGCACCATCCCAGTCACGCTGGATGAAGCGGCGCGGCTGGACGGCGCCAGACCGCTCACGATCTTCTTCCGGATCATTGTGCCGATCGCATTGCCCGGAATTGTTACCACCGGGTTGCTCTCTTTCATCGCGGCTTGGAATGAGTTCATGTTTGCACTCGCTTTCACTTCGGATATCGACCGGCAGACCGTGCCGGTTGGTATCGCGAACTTCACCGACCTTCACTATGTGCCCTGGGGCGACATCGCGGCGGCTTCAGTCGTAGTCACATTGCCGCTGGTCGCGCTGGTGCTGATTTTTCAAAGAAAGATCATCTCGGGAATCACGGGAGGTGCAGTCAAGGAATGAACCTGGATTCTTGGAGAGAGAAATATCTTTCACTGGTCCCGCGTTTGAGCGGCCTCGCGCAAGCGATGCCACTGACGCTGTGCGGGCTGGCAACTTGTACTGACGCTTATTTGCGGCTGGCTGAGGCTGAATCGCTCTTTGCGGCGCGAAACCGTAAGGCCGCCTCGCTGGCAAAAGTTCTCCAGGAACGCGCTGCCAGCGGCATCGGAGGCGAGCTCCTCCTCGATTGGCCTGAAGCCGAGGAATGGATTGCCGCGAACTTACCTATCTCTAGTTGGGGATTAGGCGGAACCGGAGCACAGGCAGCTCAGATGTTAACCGTGCTCGGTGCGCGGGCACTCATCACTTTAGAAGATCGCAGCCAGCGACAGCTTTCTGTGATTCATCCCGATGTGCTCGTAGCCACCGAACACGGTTTGGAAAAGCGTGCGGCATTAGACGGAACCGGCTCGAGCAAACCGGCTCACTACATTTTCGAATTCAGTGTGGACGAGCTCATCGGCAGAGAACGCGCCAAACGATCAACCCGAGTTATTGTCCGATTCGCGGACGACCAGTTAGATCGTGACCCTGCTTTTGTCCAGGTAAGCGTTGCCCAGGCTAGTCAAGCGGGCGTTGCCGTAATTTGTGGGTTCAATGAGGTGGCCCCGGCAGCCCTGGCGGCGGAGTTGGAATACACCAAAACGCTTTTGTCTGCTTGGCAGGCGCAAGGCCTGTCTAAAATCCACTTGGAGCTTGGAGGCTATGAAGATCTCTCGCTTCGCGACCAAGTCTTATCTGCCTTAGGACCCTTGATCTCTTCGCTGGGGATGAGCCACTCCGAGTTGCGCGAGTTCGGGGTTCCCGATGTGGCCACCGCGGCCGGCCGACTTCGCGGGACCTTCGGGCTCGACCGGATCTGTGTTCATGCCGACACCTGGGCATTAGCGATTACTAACAACGAACCGGAACGCGAACTAGAATCGCTCATGTGCGGTTGTCTCCTGGCGGCTTGCCGAGCTACCCACGGCAAAGTAGCCATCCCTACCGGCGTTCCCGCGGATGCTGGGTTCCAGAAGCCGCCCTATCCGCCGGTCAACCCACAGAATGGCGGCACCTTGGTCTGCTGTCCTTCCCCTTATCTAGAACGACCAAAAGCAACCATCGGTCTTGGTGACACCTTCCTCGCCGGAACCCTGCTAGTGAACTAGCACCAAGCGCCTATCGCTCTATTAACCCATTGAGAAAACAACGGTAATGAACAACCAAACCATCGATCCTGGCAAACTTCGCAGTTTTCAACGAGTGACCAGTCCAGACGGATACTTCTTGATCTGCGCGCTTGATCATCTTTCCGATTTTCAGGAACTGTTAGACAGCGACGTCAGCCGGGTCAGTTATCAACGAACCGGCGAAGCCAAGAATGAACTGATTCGCGCGTTAGCCGACCAATGCAGCGCGTTCCTCTTAGACGCCAGATTCGGACTGGTTCAAGCCATCGCCTCTCGGGCGCTCCCGGGCAGCGTTGGTCTCATGGCCAGCGTTGAAGATGAGGATTACAAACCATCGACCGCCACCCGCAAAACCCGGTTTCGTGAGAACTGGGGAACCAAACCGATGAAAATGCTGGGCGTGGATGTGTGCAAACTCTTGTGGTTTTTCCGGCCGGATAGCAGTGTGGCCGACCATCAAAGAGAAGTGATACGCGGCCTGGTTCAAGAATGTGCATCACTTTCACTTCCTCTAGTGGTTGAACCGATTTGGTATCCGCTGGAAGGCGAGGATCCCAAGTCAGATGCTTGGCGCGAGCGGCGGGTCGACGGGATCATCGAGAGCGCCCGGGAAGCGAATGAACTCGGAACCGATATGCTGAAAGTGGAGTTCCCCGGATATGTCGACACTGAGGCCGGCAAATCTAAAGCTCTGGTGGCGTGCCAACGACTGGATGCTATCGTGAACGTTCCCTGGGTCATTTTATCGGCTGGGGTCGGTTATGACAGTTTCAAGACCCAAGTCGAAATCGCGTGTACCGCTGGTGCATCCGGCTTTCTGGCGGGCCGATCCATCTGGCGAGACGCCGCTTCCACAGCGGATCCGGCGCTTCGAAGCAAGGCAGGCGAGGACGCCGCCAAACGCTTGGCGGAACTTGCCAAAATTACCCGCGCCTGCGGCAAGCCCTTTAAACCGCAACTCGAAGGCGAAGAGTTGACCCGAGCGTTCCCGGAGTTCTGGTACGCCCATTGGCAGCGGTAGTTTCGGTTGTCAGAAAATCAGTCGATGGCGCCTTGTCTCGCTGGCCCGTGTCGATAAGAGAAAACTCTCGGAGAGACACTGATTTTTCATGGGAATTGCAAATATCGCCTGGGAAAGCGTTGGATTTTAGAGCAGCCTGCCAATGAGTCGGTCCGACTTCACCCCCCGGTATGAAACAAATCAAAGGACTGCGTTGGTGGATCATTGGCCTTATTTGTCTCGGTACAATCATTAACTATCTGGCGCGGAATTCACTCGCGGTCTTGGCGCCTGAGCTACAGAAGAGACTCCAATTCTCAACTCAAGAGTATTCGTACATCGTCGCCGCCTTTCAGATCGGCTACACTGTGATGCAGTCGGTCTGCGGCTTCATCCTTGATTCTTTGGGGCTCCAACTTGGGTTCGCGCTTTTCGCTTTGGCTTGGTCCCTTTTCAATATGCTGCATGCGTTCGCTGGAGGCTGGGGCTCGTTAGCTTTTTTTCGGGGGCTCCTTGGCTTAAGCGAGGCGTCAGCCATCCCGGCTGGCATCAAAGCCATCTCTGAGTGGTTTCCGGCCAAGGAACGCTCTGTGGCCGTTGGTTATTTTAATGCCGGCACTTCTCTCGGCGCGTTGTTAGCTCCGCCCTTAGTGATTTGGGTTTTGCTGCAGTCTAGCTGGCAAATGGCTTTCGTTGTGACCGGAGCTCTCGGTTTTATCTGGGCAGGATTATGGTGGGTATTCTATCGATCCCCCAGCAAGCACGCGTTATTAACGGAACGTGAGCGAGCGTATATCGTACAGGGTCAAGAGGCTGACAAGATCGCGGGCACCGGGGAAAGAAGACGGCCCTCGGTAAAGAAGATTTTGTCTTCCCCGCGATTCTGGGGCATCGCCCTTCCCCGCTTCTTAGCAGAGCCGGCTTGGCAAACTTTCAACTTTTGGATTCCGCTTTACTTGGCCACGGTGCGCCACATGGATATTAAAGAGATCGCCATATTCGCCTGGCTACCTTTTCTGGCGGCCGATCTCGGTGGAATCTTTGGCGGTTACTTGTCACCGTTATTGATGAAGTACTTCCATATCAAGCTGATCGACTCGAGAATCGCGGGTATCGTACTGGGAGCGGTGCTAATGATCGGTCCGGGATCGATTGGGTTGGCGAATAGCCCTTACCTGGCGATTGCGCTTTTCTGCATTGGAGGGTTCGCCCACCAGATGATCTCCGCCCTACTGAATACGCTGTGCGCCGATGTATTTGATGCCAATGAAGTGGCAACCGCCAACGGCTTTACCGGCACTGCCTCCTGGACCGGCGGGTTGCTGTTCACGCTGGTGGTCGGCGCCCTGGCAACCACCATTGGTTACGGACCGCTATTTGCATGTCTGGCGGTGTTCGACATGGTTGGTGCAATCATCGTGATAGTGCTGCTGCGCGGACACAAAGATCAATCCCCGGTTACGATTCGCTGATTACGGGAGTTCACTATGTCACTCGCCACTATTCCAACGTTTCGGGTCACTGAACGGGCGGGCGCCCGAATCACCTTCCAGAGCGACGAGGGGCATGTGGCCCATCTCTTTATTCTGGAAGAAGATATTCTACGCATCATGGTACTGCCGGGCGGTTCCCTGCACTTCCCGAGGACCTGGGCGGTGGCGCCGGGGCAGGAAGATGTTCCGCTTGCAGGGAGGGATCGATTTCAGCTCGATGGCTTTGCGTTGCCCACTTTCCAGTTTGAAGAGGAGCCGGGTACGGTTCGGTTCGTGACTAACCGCGTTCGGCTAACTATCCATTTGCAGGGTTTATACTGTCGGTGGGAAGTACTGCTGGGCGAGCGCTTCCAATTCGCCGCCGTAGACCGATCCACCCAAAACTACAATTTCGGTTGGTGGGATGAACGGGTTTACCATTACTTAAAACGCGAGCCAGATGAAATGTACTTCGGCTTGGGAGAACGAGCCGGAAGTACGAACCGGGCCGGTCAAAGTTATCGCATGACGAATCTCGATGCGATGGGTTACAACGCCAGGACCACTGACCCTTTGTACAAGCATATCCCCTTCTACGTGACTTGGAAGAGCCAGACGAGGTTGGCGTACGGCTTATTTTACGATACGAATGCCGATTGTACCTTCGACCTCGGGCGCGAACTGGATAACTATCATGGCCACTATCGTTATTTCGCCGCTGACTATGGTGACCTAGATTACTACTTCATCGCGGGCCCTGACACGGCGCAAGTGGTTCGGCGCTACACTTGGTTGACCGGCCGGCCGGCGTTCTCGCCGAAATGGAGCCTGGGCTACTCAGGCTCGACCATGGCCTACACGGACGCGCCCAATGCTCAGGAGCGGATGAATGAGTTTCTCTCACGTTGTGCGGAGCATGACATCCTCTGTGAGTCGTTCCATCTCTCTTCCGGTTATACGTCGATTAGCGGCAAGCGTTATGTGTTCAACTGGGATCGAGTCAAGTTTCCGGAGCCGGAAACCTTCGTTCGAAATTATTTGGCACATGGCATCCGTCTGTGTCCCAATATTAAACCCTGTCTATTGCGGGACCATCCCCGTTTTAAAGAGGCGGAAGCGGAGGGACTCTTCATCCACGATGAAGATGGAAAACCCACCCTGGTCCAATTTTGGGATGAAGTTGGCGCCTATCTCGATTTTACGAATCCGAAAACCGTGGCCTGGTGGAAATCAGGAGTTACCGAGTCATTGTTGAAATACGGAGTGGTAGCCACCTGGAATGACAATAACGAGTTTGAAATATGGAATAAAGCGGCGCGGATCAATGGTTTTGGACAGGCACGGCGAGCGGTCGAGGCAAAGACACTTCAAACTCTCTTGATGATACGCGCATCCCGTGACGCCCAGCGTGAATTCGCGCCCGACAAGAGACCTTTTCTCGTCACACGCTCCGGTGCCGTTGGTATGCATCGCTATGTTCAGACCTGGTCTGGCGACAATTATACCTCGTGGGAAACGTTGCGTTACAACATCAAAATGGGTATCGGGCTGGCTCTCTCGGGCGTATCGAATCTTGGTCACGACGTCGGCGGTTTTTCCGGTCCTGCTCCTGATACAGAACTCTTATTACGTTGGGTTCAATTTGGTATCTTCTTGCCGCGGTTCAGCATCCACTCGTGGAACGATGATCAAACGGCTAACGAACCCTGGATGTATCCGGAAATCACCGCCTACGTTCGTGATTTGATCAAGTTCCGGTATCGGCTAATCCCTTATTTTTACGACCTATTGTGGCGCTCGCATCATGAGTATGCACCAATTATCCGGCCGACATTTCATGACTTTCCGCAGGACGATCACTGCTACCTGGAAAACGACGATATGTTACTTGGAGAGAATCTCCTCGTAGCAGCGGTCGTCGAACCGGGTCAACGTGCGCGCCAGGTTTACCTACCTGCCGGTAGTGACTGGTACGATTTTTGGAGCGGCGATTACTATACCGGCGGTCAAGAGATCTGGTTGCCTGCACCGTGGGATCGTCCACCGCTATTGGCTAGAGCAGACAGTGCTATCCCGCTGAACGTTGCGGAACAGCATTTCGCAAAGCCAGCCGATCAACGCGGATTTTATCTGTTCCCGAGTCGTAACGATAGCCAGTTCGAGTACAAGTGCTTTGAGGATGACGGTGAAAGCGAAGCCTACCGGGACGGAAAATTTTGGACATGGCGTTTACAAATATTGGGTTCTCGTTCCGATCTATCGGTAAAGATTGAACGCCGCGGGGATGGATATCCCCAACCTGGACAAACCATTCTGTTTCTGCCGCGTCAGGAAACGCGGCCAATCGATCTCCAAGGCGGCTCCATTGTCTCTGATAGTTCTTTGGGGGCCCAGCGAGAACTTCGGATAACTCTATGGTGAAGTCGCGCTGAGCTCGGTAATCATCGCTCCGTGTCCGGATGCCAACCGGGGCTCAGCCATTTTCCATTCCGGAAAACGAATATCTCGGTAAAGCGCCCCGGGCGTTGCCGATCGCTTACTTTTTACCTAATTGGAAAGCTGCATTTCCGTCAGGACGGCATTCTTGTCGTTGGGCAGATCTTCCCTTGAAAACGTGTCGCCCTCGAAGCTCAATCCATTGTTCAAGCGAGTTTACTCACCTTATTTGATCGCGGCAATCGCCCCTCGCCGATTCGCCCACTCACCGGCGCGCCTCACACAAACCTAACCTCCCGCTTGATCAACACCGACTCCAAACTCCCAAACACCACAGCCAGCGTCTTCCGATTATCCTCAATACTCGGCTGAGGCTGTTGGCCCTGTTCCAGGCTATCGATGAAATGTTCGAGTAACGGTAACCGGCGTTCCTGTACCGGCTCGAGCGTCATCAATTCTCGCGGTTCTTCCCCGGGGATCTCTATCCGGACCGACGTCCGATAGGTTGTATCCAAGACACCATCCCAGAAAAGGCGGCCCCGACCACCAACAAACTGCCATTCGCCTTCCCAAGACGTTACCGGTCCCCGGGCACACCAATCACCGTCCCAAACCACGGGGATATCGTTCTGCAGACGCATTAGGCAGAGCGCGTTGGAAGGATGTTTGAAAGCGTTGTCCGGCGTATCATGCTCAACAGCGACAACACTGGTTACCTCGCGCTGGGTCATAAAACGCAGCAAATCAACGTGGTGAACCGACATGTCGAGCAGGATCGAATGCGCTAACGCGTAGATGGAATGTTCCGGGTTCTCGATCACGTCGGGCAGATGTTTGCGGAACCGAACCTTGATGGCTTGCAACTCGCCAATCTCACCCGCCGCCAAACGTTCGCGGACCAATCCTGCCCCTTTTAAGAATCGGTACCCTTGCGCCGCCATCACTCTTCCAGGCGCCTTTTGAGCAGCCGCGGCGATCTCCGCGGCTTCTTCCAAGGAAGTCACCATCGGCTTTTCCACCAGGACATGTTTGCCGAGATGCAACGCTTCCAAGATAAATGGTTTATGCTGGCTCGGGTTAGTGATTACTAGCACTGCGTCGGCGCTGGTTTTGGCGGTGGCAGCGGCGAGATCGGAAAAACCAGGGATACCATACGTCTGCTGAGACCAGGCGGCTGCCGCTTCAATCTTATCCACGGCCGCAACCACTGAGGCGCGCGGATAGGTATCCAAAAGCTCGATCCATTTCCTTCCCCAAAATCCAACACCGGCAACGATGAACTTCATAATCAGAATAGATTCATCCGCAGATTACTCAGATTACACGGATTTCAATGTGGAAGCCGCATAGCGGACAAGAAGCCCGCAGACCAATCCAGAGTTTTCAACAGAAGGAAAAGGAGCAAACGAAGAGTGACGACGGCCGACAGCCTTTCGACGGCCTCCGTTTCCTTCTGTAAGAATGCTTCTGCGCTCGCTAATACATTTTGTCCTCTTTTCTTTGCGTCTTCGCGTCTTGGCGTGAGATTTCCCTGATGTTCGATATTTCCGGAAAATCGGCCCTCATCACCGGCGGAACCAGCGGTATCGGCGCCGCTCTCGCCAATCGATTCTTTGAAGCTGGTTGCCGGGTCGTGGCTGCCGGTCTTCCGGACGAGAAACCGAGTTCGACCCTGAACGAGAAGATCACGGTTGCGCCACTGAACGTCTCGGACCCGGAAAGTATTCGACGCGTTGTGACTGATCTCGATGAACTCGACTTCCTGGTGAATGCAGCCGGCATCATCCGGCGGAGCGCCGAGTACGAGCTCGATAACTTTCAGAAGGTCATCGATGTCAATCTAGTCGGAACCATGCGGATGTGTACCGCCTGCCGTCCGCTTTTGACCGGGAACGGTGGGGCCATCGTCAACCTGGCTTCGATGTACACTTTCTTCGGCGCGGGGTTAGCGCCGGGTTACAGCGCCAGCAAAGGCGGCGTTGCCCAGCTGACCAAAAGCCTTGCGGTTGGCTGGGCGCCGGACAAGATCCGGGTGAACGCAGTTGCGCCTGGCTGGATTGCTACTCCCTTGACCCAAGTACTACGCGACGACTCGGCTCGCAACGCGACTGTCGTTGATCGGACGCCTCTCAAGCGTTGGGGCCAACCGGATGATATCGCCGGCGCCGTGATTTTCCTCTGCTCACCTGGCGCTGCCTTTATAACCGGCGTCGTGTTACCGGTTGACGGCGGCTATTTGATCAATTGAAAGAGAAAAAGCAAGAAGGTAACCCCCAAAATGAATCCCTTAGCTAGCCAGCTCGAGTCCACGCAGCCGGATGAAAACCGGGTCCCCTACCAACTCCCGTTTCCGATTGAAGCTCAGATTGAGATCGTCCAGACATCCGCACTTCCTAGCGATGAGCGACTCTGGGTGCCGCAAATGCCGGACGTCTGGTTGCGACCGCTTTGCTTGAATGCATCGCAAGGTTATTGGGTTAACTTGTTGCGGGTACGTAAGTCCGGAGTCTTAACCCGTCATCGTCATCCGGCACCGGTACACGCTTATGTACTACGCGGTCGTTGGTATTATCTCGAACACAACTGGGTCGCTAGCGAAGGCGCCTACGTTTTCGAGCCTCCCGGCGAGACCCATACTTTGGTGGTGCCGGACGACGTTCCGGAAATGATCACGCTGTTCCACGTTAGCGGGTGCATGATCTACGTCGATCCCTGGGGCAAGCAGACCGGTTACGAAGACGTGTTCACCAAGATCGCCATGTGCCGAAAACATTACACTGAGAACGGCCTGGGTGCAGATTTTGTAGATCAGTTTGTCCGGTGAGAGGACGGGTTCCAGATCCTCGAACGAATAACTCTGGCGCTCGTCAGCCGTGCAACGGTCGGAACCGTGGAGCGCTGCCTCACTTGCGAGGCCGTGGTGAGCAGGGGAATATCGTTAAACACGCCGTTCTTTGGTTCGGGCTCTGTAACGTACCGATTCGGGAACTTCGACCGGTGCGGGGTCTTAAAAACCCGATATCTCTGCATTTTCTGCCTCCGTCTCGATCCTCGATTGGAGACGATAGAGCACAGCACGAGCCAGGGTATTATGTGATGACGTTTCCCTGTTGACGACGGCCTCGCAAGCGAGGCAGCGCTCCACGGTTCAGACCGCATCGACCCGGTTTCCCTCCAGCGTCTTTCTCACGCACCGGTAGTCGCCCCACTCGCCCTTTCGCCCGTGCGCCGCGTCGCTATTTCCTAAGCGCCGCCTGCACTACCGGCTTCCCAATCCCACGTGGTAACCCGCGGATCCAATCGCGTAAAAGCTGTTTCTCTGGGTAAAGCGTATCGATCGCGGCCTCAGGATAATCCCACTGATAAGTGAGATTGGTTAACACCCGGGCGCCTTTGGCGACAACCTTCCCGGCTGAATCTTTGATCTCATATCGAACCGCAATTTTCGGCGGTTTCCCCAGCCCATTTCTGATCCGTAGATCCGCGCTCAGCCCCGGCCTCTCGAACGCTTCACGACCGGCCATGGCGACATCCAGGATCTGCAGATTGAGCTGATAAGCGCCTAGATACTGGGCGGCGACGGCTTGGATGGTGCGGTTTAGTTCACGCTGCAATCGATCCTCAGCCCCCTGCGGAGTCATGCTCCGAAACGATACATCCGTATAATTCTCCGGATGGATGTATTCTACGCGAACGCTCCCTTTGACGGGGAAGACGACAACACCGCCGATGAAGGCAGCGGCGAGGAAGAAATACCTCATAAGAATTGAACCTCGAGGTTCAATCCTACACCATCTCCAGCGCGAGAGCGATACCCTGGCCTCCACCGATACAGAGAGTCACAACGCCCCGGCTAAGTCCATCGCGTTTCATCGAATGGAGCAGGCGCACTGCTAATACGGCGCCGGTCGCTCCCAAGGGGTGGCCATGAGCGATGGCACCTCCCTCGACATTGATGATGTCCAACGGCAGCCCTAACTCCTTTGCCACAGCCAACGGAACCGCGGCAAACGCTTCATTAATCTCGATGCGCTCGATGCCGCCGAGCTTCCAGCCGGCGCGTTCCAACGCTTTTTTGACCGCAGGCACCGGACCCAAACCAAACATACCAGGCTCAACGGCGGCAACTCCATAAGCGATCAGCCGGGCTATGGGCGTCACCGATTTCGCTTCCGCAGCCGCGCGATCGGCCACGATCATGGCAGCGGCGCCGCTATTCAGGCCAGGTGCATTCCCGGCGGTAATCGCGCCATCATCCCGGAAAGCCGGACGCAACTTCGCCAGCACTTCCAGCGTGGTATCGGGCCGGGGGGCCTCATCCTGGTCAAAGAGAACGGAGCCTTTTTTCCCTTTAACTTCCACTGGAAGAATCTCATCCCGGAACTTGCCCACTTTTTGAGCCTGACTGAAAAGCCGCTGCGAACGCTCGGCGAAACGATCCAACGTTTCCCGGCTCAATTTCGCGTAAGCGACCAGATCTTCCGTGTGCCAGCCCGAATGTTTTCCCGAGAAAGCATCGTCGAGACCGTCCCGCAACATGCTGTCATGAATCTCGGCTGGCCCCATGCGATAGCCCCAGCGGCCACCGTCCATTAAATAGGGAGCGCGATCCATATTTTCGAGGCCGCCGGCGACAACCATATCGGCTTCTTCAGTGACGATCTGTTGAGCAGCGGTTACGACTGCTTGAGCCCCAGAGCCGCAAACCCGGTTCACGGTAATCGCTGGAACCGACACGGGGACACCGCCGGCGATAGCCGCCTGTCGCGCTGGGTTCATCTTGTTACCGGCCTGGATAACATTGCCCATCACGACGCTATCAATCGCGCCAGCATCGAGTCCCGCCCGTCGCAAGGTCTCCCGCACGACCGCCGCCCCCAGTTCGGTTGCCGGGACCGCCTTAAGTGAACCGTTAAACGCGCCGATCGCGGTTCGGATCGGGCTACAGAGAACGACTTCGCGTGTTGGCATGAATATCTCTAATGATCGTCATGGTCGTTGTCCATCGATGATATTTCGGGAAAAATTAGGCGTGCGAGAACGCGGGTAATAGGACCAAGGCTAGCGTTAATGCCGCCAGCGCCAGGAGCAGGTAGCGCCGGCGAAGTCGCGCATCGGAAAGAAATGTTGCGGTGGTGCCGCGTTTCATAGATCTGGATCGTCTAGGACGATGATAGTTCTGTTTTCTTTTTGGGGTTCCCTACTTAGCTGCCGCTAATTAGTTACAAACGGAAATCACCCGAAAAGTTTCAGGGAAAATGTATCCGCCGAAACCGGCTGAACTATCATTGGATCTCGATCGCACCCTCTGCTGGACTAAATCCACGAAACCATTACTGATTGGAAGCAGACAATCGAAAGATTACAATTCCGGACCTTATCCCTTGGTGGAGCCGGTGCAGGCTGAGCGACTTGATGGAAGTCATAAGTTTCATATCGCGACACGATTTCCGAGTTTGGCTAGCTAAGAATCATGGCGAATCGGATGGTCTTTGGCTTCGCATTTACAAAAAAGGCACCGACGTCGACACCGTGACCTATGCTGAAGCTCTGGATCAAGCTCTTTGCTTCGGCTGGATTGATGGACAAAAGAAGCCTTATGACGACCATTCCTGGCTCCAAAAATTCACCCGACGGCGACCGAACGGCGGGTGGTCTAAGAAGAACACCGAACACGCCGAACGGCTTATTAAGGACGGAGAAATGCGTGCTGCCGGGCTGCGGGAGGTGAAATCCGCGAAGGCGGATGGGCGCTGGACGGCAGCTTATGACGCTTTCAGCAAGGCCGCGATCCCGGACGATTTCTTAAAAGAACTTGCTCAGAACCAGAAAGCGTTTGCTTTCTTTGAGACGCTCAACAAGACCAACCGATACTCTATCGCATATCGGCTGCAGACTGCGAAGAAGCCCGAAACGCGAGCGCGCCGCATACAGGCTATCATCGAGAAGCTGTCGCGAAGCGAGAAGTTTCACTAGCAGGCTCCCCCGGTGCTCGCTGTTCAACCGTCGTAACCGATCTTAATCGGCACGCCGATACTTCGTCTCCGAGGCCCGGACCGGTCGCGCCTTCTGACGGCATGAGTTCTGCTACCTAGGCCCCTGTGTTATCAAACCGTGGTTCTACAGCCGAACGACTGGGCCCGTTTCGCCGCAAAGGTTGGCGATTGCTTTTTTGAGGAGAACGACCATATGAAAGCAATAGGTCCGCTCGTTTCTGCCCCGACGAAGAAGCGTTTGCAGGATCGGCCGGGGATCATTCTATTCGAGGAGTTCCGGCGACTTAAACCGGCCTTGGACACTTTGGGAATCGGATTTTCAGTGTGCAGAGCAAGGCCCGGAACCCAAGGTGGCAAGCAGAGGAAACCACCCTACTTCGCTTGTTGCTACAACCTTGGAAATCTTGGGAACGTGAATGTCGTGGCGTTCTACTACCCGCTCATGGCGGACTGGCCTTTGATGGATGCGGATGAGAACCGGTATCGAAGACGAATCCAATCTGCACTGCGCGAGGAGATGATCCATGCGATCCAGGTTTTGACCGTCAAGAAACGGTTCGAAAGATCGTCCCAGCTGAGAAGCCGCTTCAAAGACGCAGAATCGTACTACCACGATATTCTGGGTCGAATTGTTGCTGAGTTAGCCCGTAGCAAGGTCGGCGAGAAAGCTGTGCTTACCGCGGCCAAGCTTTACTACGAAGACTGGACGATTAGCAGCCTGGAAAAGCTAAGGCAAATCGACCGCAAATATCACGGCAGAGATGGCTACCTGGTTACTGAACTGATTCGTCAGGTCACCCAGATCCGATTTGGCGACCTGATGAGCGAAGAGGCAAAAGGCAAAGCCTGGGACAAACATCGGATTTTCTTTGTAGGCGAATATGGGACAACCGAAAATCTGATGCTGTCAATGGCAGCGACTCTAAGGCGCGCGGTTCCCCAACTTATAAACTTGAGCCCAACCTTGACTGAAGCTCTGAGCGAGATCGAAGCCACGATCCAAACGATCGGCGGAATAACCGGGGCGTTATTGACGAAATCGCGGGTGAATTTCTTGTAGGGCGCTTCGTGGCTATGCTAGTTGCTAGCGATGGCCACAAACGATCGGAACAGCGATCGCCTGAGGGCCCTAATGGGGTCTGCACTCTTTTTGGTGCTCGCCCCTGGGGTTGTTGCTTTTGTCGTACCTTGGTGCATCTCGAATTGGAGAATTCAGGCGCCTCTGCTCGGCTTTCCACCAGCCCGGATCGTTGGCATCATTGTTGTGGTGCTGGGCATTGCGATTTTGCTGGACTCGTTTGCTCGCTTTGCTCTGAAAGGTATCGGTACGCCAGCGCCAGTGGCCCCGACGCGGCATCTAGTGGTAACCGGGCTTTACCGTTTCGTCCGTAACCCGATGTATTTGGCCGTGACTTCCGTTATCCTCGGCCAAAGCATGATTTTCGGAAACCTCACCCTCCTGGGGTACGGCGGGCTGGTTTGGTTAATTACTCACCTATTTGTTATCGGCTATGAGGAACCAACTTTGCGCAGGACATTCGGAGCAGAATATGATGCTTTTAGCGCAAAGGTGCCGCGATGGATCCCTCGGCTGCGTCCGTGGAGCGGGCCGATGGAACCGCCGTAACCTCTACTAGGCGAGTCCGCCCCTTCGAACTCCTAGCTCTCGCTTTCTGTTTTGCTAGTTCTAGGGATCTCTACTAGGATCATCGTCGTGTTGCCTTTTCGAGATTTGATTTCCCGTCGTGCTAGTATTCCTAACGTTGCGCGAGCGGGTTTACTTTGCCTGGGATTATGGTCACAGCTTTCGGCTGCCCACGCGCAGGGAACCGGACCAACTCCCATCGAGCACTTCATCTACATCATCCAGGAGAACCATTCATTCGATAACTATTTCGGGACCTATGCTTCGGTCAATCCTGACGTAAACGGCATTCCCCCAGGAACTGTTTTACCTGACTCGCCGGGCGGACCGCTGATTGATAAACCATTCCTTTTTCCAGGGACTCATGTTGGCTACGATCTTCCGCACTCTTGGCAAGCGGCTTATACCACGTATGACAATGGCGCTATGGACGGCTTTATGTGGGGAGAATGGCCCTCCTGGCTGCAATATTACGGCGGCAGTATTCCGGCTCCCACCCCGATACCTGGTCTCGTGCATTTTCGAAAGAAATCCAGCGCCCGAGCGCATCGACCAGCTGCAACGACCGGTGAAGTCATGTCACCAAATGGCGCGATCGACGACGAAGACCCCGAAGCTCCGGACGTCGAAGAAACGAATGTCGGCATTGCAGCTGCCGCCCGAACTCCAGGGCCTCCGAATTTCGCTAAACGGCCGAAGTGGGTGAAGGATTCACTCAGCTACATGGATTACACCATCATCCCCAACTACTGGGAGTACGCCAAAAAGTTTACATTGTGTGACAACTTTTTTGCATCGCTCCGGGGGCCAAGTGGACCGAACCATCTTTACTCCGTCGCTGGGCAATCCGGTGGCCTCGTTTTTGATCCAGGGGATAAAGGCGCAGACGGGCTCTACAACTTCCCCACTATGATGGATCTGCTTGGGAACGCGGCAATCACCTGGAAATACTACACGGGTACCCAGCCGCTTTCTGAGAATCTTTGGAACCCGTTGCCGGGATTCAAAACGATAATGAGCAACCCCGCGATGCGAGAACGCTTGGCCCCTACCGAACAATTCTATGACGATCTAGCAAGCGGTAAACTGCCCCAGGTCTGTTGGCTGACACCGAGTTTCGCTGAAAGCGAGCATCCGCCAGCCGATGTCCCGACCGGAATGTGGTACGTGACCAAGTTAATCAATGCCGTGATGCAAAGCAGCTATTGGAACACCTGTGCGATTATCCTCGTGTGGGACGATTACGGGGGTTTTTACGATCATGTTGCTCCGGCCCAGACCGACACCTATGGCTTCGGATTTCGAGTCCCGGCGCTCGTAATCTCTCCTTATTCGCTAAGCGGCGTCGTCGTGCACACCCAGTATGATCTGACCTCGCCATTGAAGTTGATCGAGACGCAGTTCGGTTTGCCGTCGCTAACCGGACGCGATGGTGGCGCCAATACCATGTTGGAATGCTTTAATTTCTCGCAACCACCTTTGCCTCCGGACATCATCACTCCGAAGACCAAGCTGGACTTCAGCCAAGTGCGAACCCACTAACATCAGCCGGTTCGTTTGCTTTTAAAACGGGAGGAACCGATCAGTTCCTAACCCGCTGGCTTCGGCCGGCCTCCTTTACTGCTTTTCTTTCTGCAAGAAACTAAAATCGAGCTTCGTATCCGGGGTGATGATAAACGGAGGTAACGGTTGCTGCGCGAAATTGAAACATTCCAACATGGTGTTCGACGACCCGTCCCGTTGAGTCAGCGACGGTAACCCAAACTTAGTTTCAACCAGTTTCAACGGCGAGGTGAGATCATATTGGGTGTGCACGACGACGCCGCTTAGCGAATAAGGAGAGATTACGAGCGCCGGGACTCGAAATCCGAAACCATATGTGTCGGTCTGGGCCGGAGCGACATGGTCGTAAAAACCGCCGTAATCATCCCACATCAAGACGATCGCGCACGTGCTCCAATAGCTGCTTTGCATCACCGCATTGATTAACTTGGTCACGTACTGCATTCCCCTCTGGACATTTTCGGGCGGGTGTTCGCTATCCGCGCCACTGGGTATCAGCCAACAGACTTGCGGTAATGTCTGGTTCTGAAGATCACTGTAGAACTGGCTCGTCGGGACAAGATTTTCGTCCAAGGTGGGGTCTTTCGCGTATCTGCGGAATCCGGGCAACGGTTTCCACGTACCGATGGCCCTCGGATTACCATTGCCGACGTAATACTTCCAGCTGACTTGTGACCCAAACAAATTAATGATGCTGGGGAAGCTGAAAATATAATCGTGGACATTCCCAATCACTCCCCCCGCTTGACCAGCCACCATGTAGATGTGGTTCGGGAAACTAGGCCCTCTCATCGCCGAAAAGAAGTTATCACATAACGTAAACTGGTGCGCGTACTGCCAGTAGTTCGGGATGATCGTTTGATCCATGTAGCTAATGGTATACTTCACCCAAGACGGCCGATCCTTCGGGTTAGGCGGCTTTGCCAATGCCGGCGGAGCCGCATCGATAGCGTCATTCTGTTCCCCCACGTCTGGGGCATTATCATCCTCGTCATCGATAAACCCCAGCGGGGATAACACTTCTTCATCCTGAGCAGAGACCTGGGCCACGCGCGCCCTAGGCTTAGTCCTCTTCCTAGCCAGCGCCGGGTCGGGGGTAGGCTCGGGGACACCCTTTCCCCAATACTGTCTACCGGCAGTCCATTCCCCCCACATAAATGCGTCCATGGCGCCGTTGTCATAGTCAACGTAGGCAGCCTTCCAGGAATGAGACAGATCACGTGGAGCGCTGGTTATCTTACTGAGAAATGGTTTGTTGACCAAAGGACCACCCGGAACACTCGCTAGCGCAGTTCCTTGCGGAATCCCATTCGCCCCAGGATACGTGCCGAAATAATTATCGAATGAGTGATTCTCTTGAACGATAAAAATGAAGTGTTCAATCGGGATCCCGGCGCCGCCCTGCGCGTTGGCGTTCGTGAGTCCCATCCCTAGCAGGCAAAAGCCGAACACAATAAGTCGTCCATGAAAGCGATAGACTTGTTGGCACATTGGAAGAGTAAGTATCTGAACCGCCGGTTCTTGGCAATCTCTACCGACCGATCTTGATCCCATTCAAAAGTTCATCGAAATCAGTTTTAGCCTGATCGAAAAGATCCGGCGTCGTGTAACAAATCACCTGGAGCGTTCCCTCCGGTCCTCCGTAATAGTAGCCGTAATACATGATAGAGCTGCCCTGTATGGTCCCGGTCATTTGCAGGCAGAGGACATGCTTACCGCTGATCACTCGCTTTTCTTTAAAGAGCAGGGTGATATCCGGCGCCACCTTTTTTGCGTTGCTCAACGCCGCTCGCTCGAGCTCCTCCATTGAAACTTGGACACGTTCTCCAATGATCATCGCATAGCTCGTGTCTCCTTGATGAACGAAATTGATTTTGATGGGACCGTTATTGGCCGCGTTTTCCGTCCATTTTTTTTCGTCGATCCAGACGCCGAAAGCACCTTGGGGAGCCTTCACGAAAACCCTGGAGTTTCCCGGCGGGTTATTGCCGGCCCCTGAATTATTGCCCATCCCCGGGTTATTGCCCCCGCCCGAATTATTCTCCATTCCGGGGTTGTTGCCCGGCCCAGGGTTATTGCCTCCGCCGGTGTTGTGCCCGGGACCGGGATTATTTTCCATTCCGGGCGAACCTTGCGGCTGAACTTGCTCAGCCAGCTTCCAAGTTCCATCCGGGTAAACTAAGATTTTTCGCCCATCTTGAGTGGTGGCAATCACCGGCGATTGCTGTCCCCAAGCGCTGGTTAAAGCTAAAACAGCAACTAAAGCGAAATATATAGCTTTCATGAGGTAGTTTGTCCTGGGCACAGAGTGCGCGTGATCGCTGCCAAGCGCGAGCCTAATGATCTGATCGAGGAATAATCCGGCTAGTGGATTCCGCTCCGAAAGCAAGGCATACTCTCTTTAAGCTCCTCTTACCCGCATGCAATCGACCCCATTTTCCACGGCAAAGCTCGATGCCTTGCTCGATGAATCCGGCATCGATGTCCTTCTGGTGTCCTCGAAACACAACGTCCAGTACCTGTTGGGCGGGTACCGCTATTATTTTTTTGAGCATCTCGATTCCATCGGACTGGGACGTTATCTGCCGGTGCTCGGGTACGTGAAAGGGCGCCTGGATGCAGCCTTCTACGTGGGAAGCGGAGACGAGTCCTGGGGCATCGAAGTGTTTCCGTTTTGGCCCCAGCGGATTTCAACCGAGGTCTGGACTTCAAGCGAATCAGCGCGCATCGCCGCCGAATATGTTAAGTCCCTTGGCATTGCCACTCCCAGGATCGGGCTAGAACTCGAGTTCTGGACCGCAAACAGTTGGGATCGGCTGAAGGCCGAGTTGCCGGATGCGACTTTTGTGGATAGCACCGAAATCCTGGAGGAAATGCGGGCCGCCAAAAGCCCGGAGGAACTCGACCAACTGCGCAAGGCGGCTGCCTCGATCGTGGACTCGATGGTGGCGACTTTTAGTTGGATCAAAGAAGGACTGACCGAGAACGAAATCGTCGAGCATTTGCGTTTGCAAGAGACGTCCCGTGGTCTCGACTATGGATTTACGCTGATTGCGACCGGTCCGACGTTCGGCCGAGGCCCTTCCAACCGAAGGGTCGCCAAAGGCGAGGTTATATCGATCGATACCGGAGGGCATTGGCACGGTTATTTGGCCGATATGGCCAGGATGGGGGTGTTGGGTAAACCCACGGACTTGATGAAAGAGTTGTTAGACGAAATCTTAGCGGTACAAACGGCAGCTCGAGCGCCGATCAAAGCCGGAGCTATGGGAGGAACCATCTATGATTTCGCCGCGAAAGCATTGGAGTCGTGTCCACATCGAAAGGATATGCATTTCGTAGCGCATGGGATGGGATTAATCCCCCACGAAGCGCCTAGACTCACCGCTAGCGGTCCGATTCCCTACAGCGATAAGCACGCTAAGAGACCATTGGAAACCGGGATGGTCTTGTCGATCGAGACCCACGTGAAACACCCAGAGGTAGGGTTCGTAAAACTGGAAGACACCGTGGCAGTGACCGATTCGGGTTGGGAAGCATTCGGCGATTGGGGACGAGGGTGGAACGTTCCTGAGGAAATGTAGCATCGTCTGCCTAGCGCGAGTTCAGGATAATCGGTAGGGATGAGCTCCCGCTCATCCGTGGTTAGGGCTTCCTCGCCGGAAGTTCGGAAATGACAGATCACAAATGACAGATGACAGATTTAGGACTCTGTGTCTGGCCACGCGCTGGCCGAATCTGTCATTTGTCATCTGTCATCTGTCATTTCCGAGCTTCCGGCGAGGAAGCCCTACCGGCCGAGTACCCGCGCCAATACGCGGCCCATGGCGACATACCCGAAATGACCTTGTGGCGCGATTTCCAAACTCTTGAGATTCCACGCATCCGCTAACCGTTGGAGCGTATTCACCGGCACGATCCGATCGTATTCGCCGGCTACCAGATAAATGCGTTTGGGATCGACCAACGGCTTCCCGTCCAGCGGCGATGAGAGATGAGCATGGGGACGGGTGATGCCAGGCTGGATCAAGTGGCGGCGCAAACGCGAACGGATGGTCACCGCTGCCGGATTCTTCCAGATCGTTTCCTCGATATCCGCAAGCGGCTGTAGCAACGCAGCAAACTCAAAATCTTGCTCGAGCGACAAGAGGATGGACCCGATCCAGCCACCGTAACTGGTCGCGATCAAACCGAAACGATCTGCACCGTGACTCCGAAATATTTCAAGAAGCTGGCGCATCTCCATCACAGCTTGGCGAACCGTTTCCGCGTTTCGGATAAGCTCCGAAGTGAGCGCAAGCGCGCCATTAAAGCACCTGGCCGGCACCCGGCTATAATGAAACGGGAGATGAACCAGCACCGCATTCCAACCGTGTTGATTGAACCGGCGCGCGATCCGTCGATAACCGAAGTCGCTCGCCGACATCAAAGCGTGAATGAAGAACACCGTGGGCGCACGCCATCGTTCGCTACATATAAAAACATGGGCTCTGGCCGTATCATTTTCTGCAAACCCCGATTTTACGGGGCTCGGCCAGCTCAACCGGCCTTGGCCGATGGACACTCCGTCGATGGGTTCTTTGGAATAAAACTGTGGCCGGGACAGCTCACGACATCGGTCAGCGTAGTCAGCTAACTCGCCCGGTAGATTCGTGCGATCCGGAAGTTGCCATTGAACGAAGTTAATCAAATGACAGCAAGCCTGGTCTGAAAGCGCAGCGGCCAAGCGTCTAGACCGGCCGATCATAAATGACGTCGAGGCTGGAAATCCGATCGTTTCGAGGTCGTGGCGTGGGACGTAAGCAAAGCCGATCGTGGTAGGGCGAAAATCTCGGCGCGCGCACCGCTTGTTTTGTCCAAACTGCTCCCGCGCCGGATTTGAGCCACACCCAGCGCTCGAAAATCATGCAAGGCCCGCCAAACCTGTGACACCGCTTCCTCGTAAAGTCACGCCCCTACACGGACTTCATGGTAGCCCGGCGAGCCGGTTCCTCGATAACCTCTCCGGTCATCGCTTGAAGCAGATCGGTGAGACTCCGTTCGATTTTCTCCAGCGTCGCTTCAGAATGGTTCTCTTCTCGCAAACGACCGCGAACCCCTTGCAGACCAAGAAGCGCGGACTCCACCTGCGGGACCAGATTCTCGTGGACGTAACGCACCCGCCGTTGGCGTTCTTGTTCCTTCCCGACTGATCTCCCCAATTCGAAATCCGCGCTCGGATCGCCAAACAGAGGGACCATCAAATAGACCAGACGGTCGCTACCGAAGACCGCGTGACCTCTAAAGAGAAACCCTTGATCATACGACTCGACTGTAATCGGGATAAGTTGCCCAGTTTTCCCGGCATCCAACGAGCCGATATGAACTTTGACAATCCCGGACAGAGGCTGCCTCGCCAGCTGATGTTCATTAAGGCCGGCAACCCGCAAAAACGAATTGTTGGCGAAAACAAAGGAATCGGTTTCGAAATCGGCCACCGCCCGAGGTAGCCCAAAGGTATCCATCACCCGACACGCCGATATGATCGATTCGTACACGAGAAGAGCCTTCAGAGAGTCTCATCCCGACAGCATTTTGCAAACCGTTTCGGCGCAGGAATTTCAGAAAGGCTCTCCTGAATCACTGTTTATCGATTCCAAGGGTCGAATAGCGAGAGCCCAGTTCATCTGGTCGAGTTCCTTATTCGGATCGAGCCCAGTCGGTTGGGGATTTACGGATCTGGAGACCGGGCGAAAAAGTTGAATTCGCCGCGACGCATGCGAGGATCATTTGATAGCGGAAACCATCAGGCGCTATGTGCCAGCGAAACGATTGGATAAGCTTTCCTTCTCTCGTTTTGTCGCGCGTCAAGGCGCTTGGCCGAAACCATCATCAGGGCAAAAAACTTTCTTCGGAGGGAACGGTTCCAGTGAAAGGAGTCAAAGCGTTATGTCCTCTCAGAGTGATAGTTACAGCTTGGTTACTCTTAATGACCGCGTAGTGCCCGGATTCGCAGGCATCATGCGTGCATCCATGTTAGCGACCCAATCTCGCTCCCCGCGAGAAAATCAAAGTCGTCGTTGCCAGTCCCTCGCACATTGCAGAAGGCAAGGCGATTAGCTTTGCAAAAAAGGTAACGAAACATATGCGGGTTAGCCGGGGTTGGAGTTTAGTCAACGCGAACGTTGAACCTTTGGGAATTCAACAACTACCTCCACTCGGAACCCCTCAGCAGACTAAGGGCGCCTTGACTGCCTGGATCGTCGAGTAAACGCAGTACTACCGCCCGCTAGGGCCGCCGCTGTAATCGTTTAATTGAAGCCGCTCGACACCAATAAGTGGCGCCAGACTGATCAGGATCGCTTAGTTCGTCCGCCCGGACTTTGCGCATCCGAAAGGGACAAATTGTTGCCTGCAAAAAGGAAAGCTCCGAACAAACCCAACCTCTTTGTCCGATGCAAGTCGATGGCGCTACGAGCCTTGTTCTATCTGCTCGTGGTCATCATTATCGTCTTCACTCTGTTCCCGTTTTTCTGCGCACTCGTCGGATCGTTCCGGCCCAGCAACGCTCTTTTCTCGACCAATCTCTCGCCGAAATCGCTTAACTTCGACCATTACAAAGCAGTCTTTGCGCGTCCTATTTTCGTCCAGAGCCTGATAAATTCTGCTATCGTCGCCGGTTCCGCTGCACTGATCTCGCTCGCATTCGGGAGCTTGTGCGCCTATGCGCTTGCGCGTCTTCCTTTTCGTTTCAAAGGGGGCTTACTCTACCTCGTCCTGTTGTTAAGCCATGTTCCCGGCGTCGCCCTGCTCCCGGGATTGTTCGTGCTGGTGAGGACCCTGGGCCTCTTCAATACACGTCAAGGGCTTGTTCTTACCTATCTGGCCTTCACCCTGCCGTTTGTTATCTGGGTAATGATTCAGCATTTCCGCAGCGTATCGAAGGATCTCGAGGACGCTGCTTACGTGGACGGTGCATCGCCTCTAATTGTCTTTTGGCGGATCTCGTTACCCTTGGCGATGCCCGGTCTGTTTTCTACTGGGCTGGTGGCCTTCATCGGTGCTTGGAATGAGTATTTATTCGCGCTGACATATACCATCAGTAGCAACCAGAGAACCGTGCCGGTCGTTATCTCCCAGTTCAGTGGCGTGAGTTCATACGAGCAACCTTGGGGTGCAATCCTGGCGGCTTCAATGGTGGTGACAATCCCGCTGGTAATCGTGGTTATAGTCTTCCAACAAAGGATCCTAAAAGGTTTCACCCCCGGTGTATCGAGTTGGAGATGAAGTCGACAGGTAGGACGAGGCTCGGGTCGGCGATCCCCGGTAGCGGCGACTGTCCGAAAAGGTCCATGGCGAGATCGACCTAATGGTGCTACGAAGCGACTGGTGACCCATAACTCAACGCGCAGTCGCCATCCGAGCGCTGGGATGGCGACTGCGGGTTGAGTCAATAATAGCTCTTTCTCTTCGGTTCAATTGCGAGACAAGGAACGGTATAGACCTCGTGGGACAGTCGCCGCTACCGGGGATCGCCGACCAGAGCCTCGCCGGCTCGACTGAGCTCGCCGAAGTCCTACCGGCGTTGGGGTTCGTATCAATTCCTTATGTTAGCGCCGGTGGGCGGTAACCCCAGGTTTGTATCACCCGCGGCCCGCTGATAACCGTGCCCGCGTCGCACGCGACCTCCTCCAATTCATGAACAAGCTGCTCGATTTCAGTACGCGTAGCGAGGCCTTCTGCCAGGACTGAGTCGGCAATGTTTTCCATCGTGATCGGAGCCATCAGTTTCGACTCACCCGACATTTCTGCGACCTGAACGACCTTCATCTGAACCGCCTCAAATCCCGCTTTTACTAGAAGTTCGGGCAGCCGTGGCCCAATGTTGGAATCCGCACCCCGCCGCTCGGCCGTTTTCATATAGAGCTCGACGTAGCGGGAGAAGGCTGGGAATTCGGGATGGCAGAAATGCCCGCGAAAATCAGTATCCTGCACGGCCAAAACGCCTCCCGGAAGAAGGGCCTGCCAGATTTTCTCCAAAGATTTCAGAGGATTCGGCAGATGGCTGAGAACGAACCTGGCATGCGCCAGATGGAACTTCTGCAACTCGTCGTTAACAACGTCAGCAAGTCTAAACTCTACATTGGTGACGCGCTGTTGCTCGGCTTCTTGGATGGCCAGTTTAAGTTTGATCTCATCAAGATCCGTAGCCACAACTCTGCCGGTTGGACCAACCATGCCAGCCAGGTCGAACGCCACGTCACCGCTTCCGCAGCCAATCTCGAGGCACTCCATTCCGGGGCGAATCCCTGCTAGGGTCAGAAGGTTTAGCGTCGTTGGCTGCATTACACGGGAGAGTACTTGCAAGCGAGCTCTTCCCTCCCGGCCGCCGCGAATGATGTAGTGCTTTTGTTCCACAGGACGACTTTTGTTTTCCCAGCACTGACATCGCCAGGTCAGGTCTGCTACTCTGAAGCCGCGATCGTTGCGTCAGCAACTTAGACGGCAGCCATTCCGTGGAACGAAATTACTCCTTCGCCGATGCTAGTGGCGCCACTGCTTTTGATCAAGTCAGGATCGAGAGCACTGTTGCTGGCCGGGTTGGGCAGGCTCGGCCCGCGAATCATCCACCAGAAGCTCACAAAGGCCGCAAAGACTGACTTAGCCACTCAGACTTAGCATGGCCCGAATCGTGAGCTGTTTGTCTTGGTGAACACCTAACCCGATGCCGGTCCCGTCTGTGGACAGTTAAACGGCTTGGACGCCGTATTGGTTACCCTCGTCGGGTTGCGGCTGCTGCGACGTTTTGCCGATAAGCCCGATCAGTGAATAGGAGTGGACTAGGAATAGTCGTGGCACCGCATAGATTGGTATCAGCACGATTGGAAACACGATTCCGGCACCTCCGTTGAGTGCTCCCAGCGTCACCGCAATGACCAGATCAGCCATGCCGAGTAGGTTCCAGGCGATCGCTGCTGTCCGTGCATAGGGCTTCCCGGTATACCACCAGTAAGCGACCAACGGGGCGAAAATCCCGGTCAAAATATCCCCGATGCCGGCTGGAAATGCGAACGACGCCGGCAGCTCACCTTGAATATAGCGGACCAGGAAAATGCCGCCGAGAACCCGGAACGTCTGAATACCAATCAACCAATGCTGGGGTATCGCCCCGATGATGCCGCGGAAGGACTTGGAGAATAGCAGCAGATATCCGCAGATCAGGGTTACTCCCAGGGCTGTGGGGATGCGTGGTGGCAGGACGTCATTGCGAAAGAAATTGTTCGAGGCAAGCAGCACAATCGCGATGAGCCAGGTAGCAGAGACGATGGCGGTTCCGACGATCCACGGCCATTTCCGCGAACTTGAGCCTGCCCAGGCGCTAATACCGAAGTAAAGGCCGAGCCACTGCAACGTGGACGAGATGCTTTGCACGATGGTTTGGAAAAGAATGAGAGTCACGAGATCGATCCTTTCATTTGGGCGAGAAAGTGGGGTCAATAACTGGTTAAGCTACGGCCACGGTACGCCATCGTACCGGTGGCGGTTCAACTAATGGTACCTTATCGTACCGAAAGCAAGCGGTTTGAAGCGTCATGAAAAAAACTAAGCCCATAGTCAGCGCCCCAACCTCGCCGCCCCGCATCCAGACGAATCGCGAGTAGGCGCGTCCGCCAGGCCGCCTTTACCCTGTCTCGCGAGCAAGGTTTTGCAACTCCTGAACTGCTTCTGCAAAAGTGGTCTTACGAATTACTCGCCAAGTGGCCTGGTAAACCGTCACTCTCAGGATCTATTTCGGACCCAATGAAGCGAAAGCAAAGACGCAGATCCTCCCCCACTATGCCACCCTTCTTCCTGTGTGTTGTCCTGACGGTGTCGTTCGCCTGTCTAAGAGCGCTGGGCCAAGCGGGCTCAGCCGATGACAAGACAGCAGTGGCCGAGCATGACGGCCAACACGACTTTGATTTTATCTTCGGGCGTTGGAAAGTTCACTTGAAGCGTCACGCTGCCGGGACCAGTACGTGGAGTGAGTTCGATGGGACTAGCGTCTACCGGAAGGTCTGGGATGGTCGCGCGAATCTGAACGAATTCGACGCGGAGAGCCCGACTGGCCACGTCGAAGGTTTGACGCTGCGCACTTACAATCCGAAAACCCACCAGTGGAGCCTCTACTGGGCCAGTAGCAAGGATGGCATTCTCGACACACCTCAGATCGGACAGTTCAAGAATGGACGCGGCGAGTTTTATGCGGAGGACACTTCGGACGGGAAAAGCACTTTTGTTCGTTACGTTTGGACGATAACCAGCCCGGATTCCGTTCATTTCGAGCAATCACTTTCAGACGATGGAGGGAAAACCTGGGATGCAAATTGGATTTCAGACATGGTACGAGTCCCGGACGAATCCCAGAAGGCGCCGCTGACGACCGAAACGAATTCGCCGCCGAACAAGGCAAACGCCGGAAACGCTGGTGAAAACGACTTTGATCCTCTGATTGGCAGCTGGAAATACCTTTTGAAGCGCCGGATGAATCCTTTGACTGGATCAACGACCTGGGTCGATCTGGAGGGAACCGGCGTCTGCTACAAGCTCTGGAACGGTCGCGCCCAATTGGACACGATCGAGGTCGATGGCCCGACGGGCCACATCGAAGGCCTTACTCTGCGTTTGTTTAACCCGCAATCCCGCCAGTGGCGACTCTATTGGGCTAACAGCAAGGATGGCGCTGTGGCCGTCCCACAGATCGGACAATTCAAGAACGGACACGGCGAATTTTACGCGCAAGACGATCTGAACGAAAAAAACATCTTTGTTCGATATGATTGGACGAAGCTAGAAACCGATTCTCCTCATTTTGAGCAATCCTTTTCGGACGATGGCGGCAAGACGTGGGAGGTAAATTGGGTCACCGACCAGACCCGATTATGCCGCGAGCCAGGCAAGCAGCAGTAGCTAGCAAAGGAAACGCTTGCAACACCGAGAACTGGTAGGGCGAGGCTCCGAACTGTCGAATGGCTTTCGCAGAGCATTGACGCTTGCGAGATCAGTTCGCGCTGAACGCCCGGAAACGCGCCGAGCCGCATCCCATCGTGGGCCACCTACACCTTCGCAACCGCGGCAAAAAGCGACTTCCTTAAAACAACTCCCGCTGACATGGCGCTTCGGGTAGTGTTTGCCTAAATTCAGTTGTTTAGAAAGGAAGTGAACCTATGGAAGGCGGTTACCAACTAATCGTGGGAGTACCCTCAGCAGAAGAGTATCAACGCCTGAGAGTATCTGCCGGGTTGAGTCCGAAAAGCGCAGAAGCCGCGGCAGCCGGGTTACCAAATACGATCTTCAGCGTTCTAGTCCACAAGGACAACCAGGTGGTCGGAATGGGCAGAGTTATCGGCGATGGCGGCTTGTTCTATCAGGTGGTGGATATCGCGGTTGAGCCGGCACACCAGCGACGCGGCTTAGGTAAAGCGATCGTCGGAAAAATCGTTGACCACTTGAAACACTCAGCTCCTGCCGGAGCGCATGTGAGCCTGATAGCCGACGGCGAGGCTCACCGCCTCTATTCGCAGTTCGGGTTTGAGCTGACCGCCCCGGAGTCGGTGGGAATGGCTTTCGTGATCCCGTAAGCTTATGGCGGATCTGCGGCCGCAACGCCAAGCATCAGTGCGTGCTCCTGCTGTCCTTGACCATCTTCAAATCATCGGCTCGCTAACCCGGTAGAGAGGTGACCCGGCTCGAGGTTTTAGTCAATCGGAGGATAACTCACCTGTATTTATTACCTCTGAGGTAATTGCTGATACTTCTACCCGCCCCATAGTGGAGGAGTACCGCGAATCATGCGGAGAACCAGTACACAATAGGATGTGCACATGTTAACCTACCAAATTCATAACGTCGAATCGGCGCCAGAACAATCGAAGACTGCGCTTGAGCAGCTGCAACGGGCCCTGGGCCTTCTCCCCAATGTTGGCGGCGCTATCGCAAATTCGCCGGTGCTGATAAACGCATTAGTTGGATTGTTTCAAAACGTCCACGGGGGCAGCTTCACCGAAGCAGAGGTCCAAACCTTGCTGCTAACCAACGCTGTCACCAACTCCTGTTCCTGGGCGGTTGCCTTCCATACCGCGCTCTCGCTGAGGGAGGGGCTCAGTCCAGCCGACGTGCAAGCCATTCGCAACCGGCAACTGCCGAAAGACAGCCGCTATGCCGCTCTATCCAGATTAGCAAGAACGTTGATCGAGAAGCGAGGTCACGTGAGTGATCAAGACCTGATGACCTTCGTGGAAGCCGGTTTCAAACCAGAACATGCGCTGGAAGTCGTAGCCGCCGTCGCTGCTTCGACCATCACGAATTATGCGGGCAATATAACGCACCCGCCGCTGGAGGCTTATTTTCAAGAGCATGCCTGGCAGGCTTGATTATGGGTGTCAGTTGACCGGTGGTCCGGGGGCTGGACAAAGGGTTACATCCGCGCCGCGAAAGGGCGATTGGGCGGCGGAGGCGATCCAGCGATAAAGGCCGAAAGCCCCCCTTCCCCGATCCAGGGGAAGGGTTAGCGCTGACGAGCGGGAGCTCGTCCCTACCGCCTCCTATAAGTCATATAGGTCCTATATGTCCTATCCGTTCACATGGCCCCTGACGTCCATAACCTCAAATATCCACCGCTCCCAAGAACGTCGCCGCCGTGCTTACGAGGAAATTGGTCGTCTATTTCTTGGGTAAGGACCGGTTGAATTTTAGCGCTGCCCTTAGCAGCTTTCGGCGCAGCGCATCATCCCCATAAACTTCCGGGGCCGTTCTGATCCATCCGTCCATTCGCCGGCCCCGCGAAATCATAGGAGCGATACCCGGCAGAGCCAACGCCCAGGTATCATTACCCTTGCCAAGCCTCACTAGCATACCGTCCTCGCGCGACCCACAGAGAAGGTTGCCGTTCAGAAGCCAGGCTAAACCACCGAACATCGCCTTCTCGGTCACGCCCCGCACCTGAGCGAGATCGTCGTTTAGAAGCTCCTCTAACACTTTGTTGCGCATGATTGAGTTCTCCCAAAACGAGACAAATTATTCTCAGTTTGAGACAACATTTCAACCATCCCATAAGCCAGGCCGGCCCGCTGTAGAGAAGCACGCCGCTCTTTCCCCTGGCGTGCAATGTGCTCCGCGCGATGTTCTATCGCTCACTAACATCAGACGCCGGCTATGCTATCGCTTCTTCGCTTCTCATTCCGCCAGCTTCTCAAGTCGCCAGGATTTACGATTACCGCTATCGTGATCCTCGGTTTTAGCATTGGCTTGAGTACGGCTATCTTTAGCCTGATCGATGCGGTTATCCTAAAACCGTTGCCGTGTCCGAACTCCGAGCGCCTGGTCGAAGTTTGCCAACCATACCGACATCACCCTTTCAGTGTCTTCGACTATCCTGACTACATCGATATGGCGGCTGCGCAGAACACTTTCGACGCGCTGGCATTGAAGACGAATAGGACTGTCGATCTGCGTACCAACGGCGAAGCGCAATTGCTGCAAGCTAGTTTTGTGTCGCCCAGCCTGTTCAAGCTCACTGGCCTACCGGTGATTCTTGGCCGGGTATTTACTGAGGAAGAAGATATCCCAAACGGACCGTTGGTGGCAGTGCTTAGCGAACGCTGTTGGCGAAGCCGGTTTCAGTCGGATCCGAATATTATCGGCAAGAATGTCATTCTTAGTGACCTAAATGTACAAGTGATCGGAATCGTGCCATTGCAAATGGATGATTGGGGGCCACCGGGTATCGATGTTTACCTGTCAATTCACACGATCGCTGCTTTCCATTTTCTCGAGAACGACGTATTCACGGAACGAGACAACCATCTTTTCGCCTGCTTCGGTCGGCTAAAGGCAGCCGTCAGCGCTTCTCAAGGAGAAGCGGACCTCAAGACGATTCAGAGTAACTTATTGATTCATTACCCCGATGTGAATCGCGGCCGTAGCCTGCAGGTTTTTCCGCTCCTGGGCCTTATCGTAAATGACTATGCAGCGACGATCTGGCTATTAGCAGCCGCGGTTGGTGTTCTATTGATCGTGTCCTGCTTAAACATCGCGAACCTCCTGTTCGCTGGCGGTTTATACCGCCGGCGCGAGATCATGATACGAGCCACGCTCGGGGCATCTCGGTGGCAGGTCGTTAGTCGGCTATTATTGGAAACCGGCTTGTTAGCGGCAATCGGCGGACTTGCCGGCATCGGAATTGCCAGCGTCTGTATCTGGGGCACTAAAAGTTTAATTCCGACAGATCTCTATCGATTGCAGGAGTTGCAAATCAACTGGAACGCAACGGGCTTTACTTTTTGCGCCATTATCATTGCTGCATTGGTTGCGGGGCTGCTGCCGGCTTGGGGTCTTTCTCAAGTGACACTAGCACCTGCGCTTCAGGGTGAAGGTGGCCGGGCCGGAACCGGTGGACCTCATCGCCACCGAATCCAAACCGGTCTGGTCACAGCGCAGGTAGCGCTTAGCTGTATTTTGCTGGTCGCAGCCGGGCTTTTGATCCGTAGTTTTTATGCGACCCAAACTGTGGAGCTCGGATTCAAGCCGGACCATCTATTTACGGCGAGAATCACTTTAACGAGCGTCAACTATGAAAGCGACGATGCCAAAACCGTTGCGTTCTGGGATGAGTTGCTAACGAAAATTCACCAAATACCGGGCGTCACGGACGCGGCGATAAATGAGGACCCACCGCTGAACGGGGCTCGCTGGAACGTCAGTCCGTTCACCGTGGACGGTCAGCCTAAGCCTGAGCCTGGTCAGGAACCGGCAGTGATCCCGAACGCGGTTTCTTCGGGGTATTTTCGTGCAATGCAAATACCGATTATGCAGGGGCGCGACTTCAACGCGGAAGACACCGCCGGCAAACCGGATGTTGTCATTGTGAATGCACTTCTGGCGGAGCACTTTTTCCCGGGTCAAAATCCGATCGGTAAATCGATCCGCATTCGCTATACAGGGGGAAAGCAATGCACAATTGTGGGGGTCGTTCCTTATGTTTTTGATCGCGCGCCCGGCGAAGAGGAAATACCTTTCCAAGCCTACCAGCCGTACGCGCAATTGGCTCCGAGCACCCAGGACCTGATCATCCGTTCGGATCTTAGTTCATCCGGTTTGATGGCAGCCGTCCGGCAAGCCGTTGCTTCCATTGATCCCGGCGTCCCGATCTACGACGCATACCCTTATGACCAGATGATCGCCAAACAGTTCGTTACACGCAGACTGAGCACACTTCTGGTCGCTTTGTTCTCAGGCGCGACGTTGTTTCTGTCAGCGGTCGGACTCTACGGTATTCTTTCCTATTTTGTCGGGCAAAAGAGTCGGGAGATTGGTATCCGAATGGCTTTGGGAGCGCAAGCTCGCAATATTCTCAAGCTCGTGGCTGCAGAAGGCCTGTGGCCGCTGGCGGCTGGTTTAACGATCGGTATGCTAGTTGGACTATTTCTGGCACGTTTCATCGAGGCCCTCCTGTACGGCGTATCTGCTTATGATCCAATCGCGATAGGTTTGACTGTGCTGGTGCTTGGGGTCGCGTCGTTGTTCGCCTGTCTGCTACCTGCGATGAAGGCGATACGGGTCAATCCTACCAAGGTTCTGAGCGAATAGATCGAAGAGCATCAGGTGACGGCGATGTTCTCGTGGGCCACTGCCTCGCTCGGCGTTCCAGAAGCTCGTTTTTTTGCATTTTAGTGAGATGCCTGAGAAACAGGAGTTAGGGCCAAACCAGGGCATTGCTCTTCAAGATACTGTTTCACTGGTTCTGCACGGCGGCTAGGGCAGCGGCTTGGTTGGGACGAATCGACAAGACACGGTCAAGCGTCAAGATCCGAATGGTGCTGGACAGCTCTGGCCGTAGGCTAAATAGAATTAGCTGGCCACCGCGCTTCATGACCTCCTCCCTGCAGACCAGCAGCGCCGAAAAGAACGCGCTGTCACCGAAAGGAACACCGGACAGGTCGAGTAGTACGTGCTGAGGCTGCGCCTCTTGAAGCACGCTATCGAAGTGGTTCTCGACTTGGCGCGCATTGTCGAAGTCTACTTCGCCGTCGATTTGCATAACGACAATCCGCGGCGAGTCTTGGATCGTCTGGTGACGCAGATTTAGCTCAGGCATAAGATTATCTCCGGCTGCCGGCGTGCAGCAGGTCTATCGCTTCGGCGACACTTAACCCTCGGTGGAGGATACCGGCTAAGGCTCGGCAGAGATCAGGCACGTTGTCGGAGCCAAACACGTTACGGCCGACCGACAGGCCGGAGCCGCCGGCGTCTAGCGATTCCCAGACCATTTGAAGCACCTCTTCCTCGCTGGACATCCGTGGGCCACCGGCGATGAGGACCGGGATCGGCACTGACTTAACCACTCGAGCGAAGCTTTCTCGGCTGCCGGTGTATACTACTTTTACGAAGTCGGCGCCGAGCTCGTAACCAATGCGAGCGCAATGGGCATTGAAGGCTTCGCTGAACTGAACACGGAGCTTCGGTCCGCGGGCGTACACCATAGCCAGGAGCGGTATGTTCAGAGCGTGACACTGCTCAGCAACCTCTGCGAAGTCGCGCAACATCTGCCCTTCAGTAACCGCGCCGATGTTGACGTGGACGGAAACACCGTCAGCGCCGTGGGCCAATGCCTCCTGGACTGTGCAAACGAGCTGTTTCTGGTTGGGGTCAGGGGCTTGGGTGGTGGAGCCGCAGAGGTGAACGATTAGACCGACATCAGCGGAGCGCCGCAGGACCGGCGCGACGCTGCGGACCAGGCCCTTGTGGACCACGATTCCGTTGATGCCGGTACCAACCATCTGCTCGGCTGTCTGATGCATGTCATACAACCCAGGCACCGGGCCCATACTGATCCCGTGATCCATCGGCACAATAAAGGTGCGCCCGCTGCGACGGTTAAGTAGGTAACGGAGCCGCGGATTGTTCGTGAGGTGGGCCATAGCGATGCCTTTCCGTCAGGAATAAACAATCTGCGCCAAGTCGTTCAGTGCTGTTGTCGGCCCGTCGCGCCAGAAGAGCGGCGCGGCCAGAGCGACCCCTTGGGCACCGCCTTTCATCGCCTGGGCGACCGAAGAAAGGAGCGCCTCATCAGTCTCCATATGGGGGCCGCCGCCGATCAGCACCGGGATCGATACCCCCAGCATTGCGTCGGCGAAAGCGGCGCCGGAGTCTGAGTAATTGACGACTACCAGATCGGCGCCCAGCTCGTAGGCCAGCCGGGCGCCATGGCCGCTCAGAGTTGCCGAGTATTGCCGGCGAGCATCGGTCTGGGTCGTGTCCACGCGTAGCACGACCGGTAAGCCCCACAAAGCCGCTTCGCGGACGATCTGGCCGCACAGGCGCAGATGCAGCGACTCATCGGCGCTTCCCAACCCGATGGTCGCCAGGACGGCATCGGCACCGACCCGGATCGCGTGTTCCAGGCTGCACACCTGTTCGCGATGGTCTGGCCGGCTGGTCAACATCGTACCGCCGAACAGGCCAACGATCAGACCACAGGGGAGGTCAGCAAGGCGGTCGAACAGGCTTCGGGCCGCTCCGGCATTGACGACGGCACCGGTGATTAGGCCAGTCTCCGCCAAAGCACAAACAGTTGCCGGCAGGTCGCTCAAGCCGGAAACGGGGCCAAGTTCCAATCCCGAAGTGAACGACAAGAGCAGGGCCCGGCCGGTCTTTGGATTGGTAATACGGCGCAGCCGCAGTATTGGTGCGTGGTTCATGGGACGTCGTTACTATGCTGCTTGTCGAGTCCCAACTCGGTGTGCAGCAATTTGAGGAGACTTGATAGCTGCTGATCGTCGTCGGGCAGGGCCAGGACGATGCTGTTGGGAGAAGCTCCCTGGAACATCGCTTGAGGTTGCACGCCGCTGAGCTGCAGACAGCGCGCGACAGACTTGATGACACCGGTGGCGGTCGCCACGTCTTCGCCCACAATTCCGAGGACGGCCACATCGCGTTGCACTTCAGCTTGAAAGCAACCGGTATTGTGCCGATCCAGGATTGCCACGAACCGATCCACATCGGGGCCGCCGAGGAGCCATAGTACCCGGCCGCCATTGAAGCCTGTACCGGTCGCCAGCACGTCGATGTTTTGCTGCCGCACCACCTCAATCAGGCTTCCAGGGATAATTCCCTCGTCGCCCATTTCGCGTGCTCTAGCTCGAACCAGTGCCCCCTTGCGAACCAGGGTCAACGCTGCGACACTTGGCGCGGCCGACTTGTCGACCGAGACGAGGCGAGTACCGGGGTTATTCGGTTCTTGCGAGCTGGCGATACGGACGGGAATGTGTTGCCGCGCGGCCGGCTGCACGCTTTTTGGGTGTAACACCTTCGCCCCAAGCATGGCCATTTCCGCTGCGATCCAGTACGAAACTCGGGGAATCGTGTAGGCTCCGGGAACCAGACGGGGATCGGTTGTCTTGATCCCGTCAACGTCGTGTTTCAGGATCCAGATCTCATCGGCATTCAACGCACAACCGACCAGCGTAGCGGTCAGGTCGCTGCCTCCCCTACCCAGGATGGCAATCCGTCCCTGTTGCGATCGGCCGTAAAACCCGCCAATGACGGGAGCCTTACCCGCCTCTAGCAACGGCAGAATGGTGCGCCGCACACCTAGTCGGGTAGCCTCCTGAAGCGGCATTGAATTGCCATAATTATTGTCCGTAACAATGCCGGCCTCATCACCGCCCAGCCCGACCGCATCAACGCCAAGGTCGCGGAGACAATTTGCCAGGATCGGAACGCATAAGCGTTCGCCCTCGGAAACAATGAAATCGTAACCAATGGGAGTCATCTCACCCAGGAGGTGGCTGCCGAGCAGAACGCGGTCTAGGCCGTGCCGCTCGGCGTAAAGTAGATTGGCAACCTCCTCGACCAGCTTAGGAGAGCGGATCGCATTTCGGGCGACCTCGAGATGATCGAGCTCAAGTCTTTTGGTGCAGCGAAAGTAATCAGCAACACGGCTGCTATTGCCGTTGCCTGGAAGAGTAGCGTCTCGGGCCAGTTCCGTGAGCCGGTTGGTGACGCCTGCCATAGCCGACGTGATAACGACCACTTTGTTGCCGGCGGTCAAGAGGTGCTGAACTAGGGTGGCGGCCGCGCGGAGTCGCTCTGCGCCGCCCACAGAGGTACCGCCGAATTTGATCGTCAGCAGCATGGCGGGGCAGGCATCTTGGTTGAGAATGCTCGATCGTGTCAATCATCGTTTGCAAGTCGCCAGGCGCTTCCAGCAAACGATTTACATCAAATCGTCGAGTGTCAGCGGCTGCTCTTCGGGCGAGATGTTACCGACCACACGTGGCTTGTGCACGGGCTCGGTTTTCGCTAGTCGCGCCCGGTTAAGCAGGGCTCCTGGCGCGACCGATTCGATCACCAGTGGAAGGCCGAGCTCGTCCCGGACTTGCTCTTCCAGCCGCCGGTAGAGCCAGGGATCCGGCCGAGCCGCCTCAGCCCGGAACCGGACCTGATCCCGACGCACTTCAAAGAGCCAGAGATTGCCGAGCGCTTCTGCCGGAGCCCTTAGTAGCCGGTCCTCCAGATCGCGCACAAAGTAGCGGCGGCCGCAAAACTTGAAAGAGTTCAGATCCCGACCGTAGTGTTCGATAACGGGAGCCTCGCGGCCGCAGGGGCAGCCCGGGCTCATTCGGAGCCGGATATAGTCGCCGAGACGGAATCGGATGAGTGGCATCGCTTGGCGAGTGAGGGTCGTCAATACCGCGACGCCAAGCACCCCGGGTTGCGCCGGCTGCCAAGTTGTCTCGTCGAGGGCTTCCAATAGGAAGTGATCCCAGGAAAGATGTAACCGGCCGGCATCGCAATCCGCGGCGATATTACCTCCTTCGGTACAGCCATAGAGGTTGTAGATGTCCGCATGCCAGAGCTCGGCGATGCGGGTGCGGCGCGCGTCACTCAGCAGCTCGCCGGCAACCAGAAACGCCCGCAGGTGGGGGAAGTCGCGCGCTGGGTCCTTCCCCATTTGCCGGGCGGTCTCCGCGAGCCAGATTGCCTCCATTGGCAAACAGCCGATGACGGTCGCCTTGAGCTTAGCAAGCAGGTCAACCACCCGCGGGTACGGCGAGATAGCAGTTCGGCTGCTAACAGGAATCACGCAGGCACCTCGATTGTGGGCAGCCTGTGTCACGATGTGAGCCGGGACGCTGATCGCGTAGGGGAAGCGCACCAACACGCGATCGTCGCTGTGCAAGTTTGCCGCAGCGTGATTGATCTGGGTAGCATAGTTCTGAAAATCGTCCCAAGTCAGCCAGCTCGATGTCGGCGTACCGGTTGTCCCATAGGTTTCATGGTACTGGAACACCTCGTTGGATTCCACAGCCAGCAGCCCAAACGGTGACGCGGCCCGGACGTCGTCCTTCGACGTAAACGGCAACCGGTGCAGATCGTCCAGTGTCTCCAACTGCGCTTGGGGCAAGCGCGGACCGTAATAGGTCGAGCGCGACGCCCTTGGCACAGTCTCTCGTAGGCGATCCAACTGGTATTCCCGGATTCTGTCGGCAGGCCAGTAGAGACGCTCCGTATCAGGATTGCGAGAGTTCACGAAGTTGCACCTAGTAAGCGCAAGATGTTGCCCGCCAAGATCGACGGCTGGGCGTCTGCTTCGAGCAGGCATATCTTTGCCAATTCTGCGCCAGGGTGGCTTAGCGGGAACTCGGAGCCGAAGATGAGTTTACTTGGTCCTAGCCGCTGCAGGGCTTCGCGTAGCATCAGGTAATTGCCCAGAGACGTTTCCAGGTAAAGGTTTTTCAAATCTCCAGCGAGCTGTATGGCATCAGCATCACCAGGGCCAAAGCCCATATGGCCGAGGATGAAGTTAGTGCCAGGCCAGCGCTGTGCCAGGGCGGCGTAATCGGTCGTCGTACAGCCCGGATGCGGCAAAACGTGAGTGTAGAGCGGAAAACCGCGCTCCCCACAAGCAGCGGCCACCTCAGCTAGAACTGGTTCGTTGAAACCGAATTGGTGAACGATCGGGGCTAACTTCACTCCCCGGCATCCGTGGCGGAAACCGTCTTCCATCATTCGAATGGCGGTCGAGCCAGAACGAGGGTTGATGCAGACAAGGCCGTAGATTCTGTCACTGTGACGATCGATAGCGGAATAAACCTGCTCGTTAGGGATACTCGGGTCCGGGCGAACGCTACCCATGAGCACCCGGGTCATCTGGCGCACATCAACCATACCGCCCGGGACAACGAGAGCCCGATCGATACCGGCTTGGTCAAGCTGGTGCAGCAGAGCGGCGACGTTTCCATAATCGCTTGCCGAGACGTGAGCGTGTCCGTCAATAACCACAGCTGCTGCCTCCAACAATCAACTCAACCGTGATTCCGGCACTAAGCATTTTCATCGCGTTGTCGAATGGTCTTGAGCGGCTTCAATCCTGTTTGAGGAGCGATACGGCGGCCATGACTGCTTGGCGTTCGGCTAAAGGCCGGATCCTTCGGGTTTTGCCGCCGACCCGGGGGATATGTTTCACCCAAGTTAGCTCAGCGCGCAGACCGCGGCGGTGGAGCAATTGCTCGACCCGTTCCCGGGCTCCGGTGGGATCGCTATCGCCCGGGCGCAACTCCGCGTCGATCTGCAACACTTCGTTGCTGGTGTAGATCTGGTAGTTGTGACCCATCTCCGGCTGGGAGTACAGTACCTCCTCGATCACGTAAGGGGACACGACCGCTTCGCCGGCTTCGCCCCCGGAAACCTGGTCCACGATTCGACCCCGAACGTGTAGCCTTGGAAAACGGACTCCGCATGGGCATGGCGACATGTCAAGAATGGCCAAGTCCTGAGTACGGTAGCGGATGAGAGGCGATGCTTTCCGCTGCAGCAGCGTGCAAACGACCTCACCCGATTCGCCCGGCGGGAGCGGCATGCCCGAGCGGGGATCGATCACCTCCAGGTACAGGTGGCCTGCAGAAACGTGGCTACCCGATTGACGGTTACACTCGATACCAATCGAGCCACATTCCATCGAGCCATAGAACACCAGTCCTCGGCACTGCCATAACTCTTCTAACCGGCGACGGTAAGCCGAGGCGCAACCCTCGCCGGTAAGCCAGATGAACCGCACCGGGACATCTGTGCCCGGCTGTACCCCGAGTTGCTCTAAGATTTCGGCTAGTAGCATGGCGTACGGAGGTGTCGTAATGAGCACCGTCACCCGAAGATCAGCCATGATCTGTGCTGTCTTGTACGGATCCGAGTGGAAGCCGGCCTTTCCTGCGGGTACCACCAGCGCCCCTGTGACGCCCTGGAGCGACCTTTGGAACGACTGGCCCGACGAACTCATCTCGTACGGCAAAGCATTGAGGACAACGTCATTCGCATTGACCGGCATCAGCAGTCGCGGAAACGGAGCGAAATCGCGCAGGTGCATGTCCTCCCATGTATAAAACGTGTACGACCAATCTCCGCCCGTGGTACCCGTCGAGGTGTGGACCAGGCAGACTTCCTCCATCGGTACGGACAGTAGCACCCAAGGATTGGAGCGCTGGGCGCCGTGTCCGGTTACCCGCAATTCATCCTTTGTCGTAAACGGAAATCGAGCTAGGTCGTCCAGTGACCGGAAATCGTCCGGACGAGTGCCGGCGCGGTCGAATTTCTCGCGGTAGAACCGGCTGTTCCGATAGACATGAGCTAGTTGCTCGGCTAAAGCCTCAGTCTGATAGGCGCGTAGACGATCTTCAGCCCAGTGCTCAACCGGCTGGCTAGCAGGGTCGGCGAAATATTTGCGGAGGATAGCAGAGGTCTCATTCATCTGGATGGACCGGTGCCGGTTGGCTCCTCACTTCTCCACAATGCTCTCCGATACTTTAAGGCCGGTATGGCGCCCGGGCTGATCGGCGAAAGCTAACAGCCGGTCGCCCGGCCGGACCAAGGTACTGTTGCGCACCTTTTGATCGGAGCCCATGATGCGCACGTGCCAATCGTTCTGGAGGAATGTCTTGATGTAGTGTTCCGGTGGGTCATTTGTTTCGAGACGGGCCTCGATTAGCAGGAGCGGGCGACGCTCGATTTTTACCCGACCGACCGTTACGACGCGGGTTCGGCCCTGCGTATCGACTGCCAACACGCGGCTGCCGGCCCGCAGCTCACTGAGGTAAACAGCAACGTTGTTCGGTCCCCAAACATAAGAGTGGACGGCACCGGCGTTGCAGCGGAACTCACGAAGGTTCATGTGCGGCAAGTAATGCGTCTCCGAGCAAACGAAGATACCACCCCAACCGGTGGAGCCGATAATCATCCCTTCTTCGGCAGTCATTAACGTTGTGGTATCAACGCAGACGCGGTGTCCCAACCCCGTGTGCGTGACGCTGACAACCTCGGCATCCACTAGTTTCATGCTTCCGCGAAGCACGTCCTGGATCTCGCTGTCCAGCGTCTTGATCTCTTTCGGACTGCTCGAGCGGAACAGGACGTCGATACCGCTCTCGAGTGTGCCGAAGGCGTTCAAAGCCTGGTGCACTTCGTCGACTGTTCCCTGTAGACCTTGGATAGGTACGCAGCGGAGGATGCGCGTCGGCAATGCCTCGGCCTCGGCGAGCAGCAGTTCGAAGGGGATATAAGTAGCGTGGTGCATGTCGATCACCACGAAGTCGTAGCCGCGCTTGACGACTTGCTGGCACCGCGAGAAATCGTGCTCCAGGTTACCCACGTCGATGAAGCAGCCGGCTTTGCGGCCAGCTTGGCGGGCTTTGGCTAAAAGGTCCTCGTCCGGAGTGAGCATCCAGACGTCCGGAGCGAGTTGTTCGAGCTGCGTGGCGTGTTCAACAAACACGACACGCGGTTTGGCCGTCATTATTGTGTCCTGCTGGCCAATATCGAGGACGATAACCGAACAATCGGATTGATACGCTGCATCGAGCGTAGCGCTGTCGCCATCCTTCAGGCCGCGCGCATCGAACCACCACTGGCGATCCGCTTTACCGGCTGCCCGAGGCGTGACAATGGCCGCCTGCTCCGCCGCTTCAGCGTTCCGGGTAGACTTGGTGGCTTCCGCCATAGACACTTTCGTAGGGTTGAGACCTGGAATCTGGGGCTACTGACGGCGCAATGACGTCTCGCTGAGAGTAGTTTGCGGAGCTTAGAGGATCAGCGCCTGCAGGTCGAGTAAATTGGACAACGCAAAACGTTCATGTCGAGGCGGGCGGATGCGGCAGCGACTCCAGTGTCCTGTCCCATAAATAACGTGGCTTTCGTCCGGCCGCTGCCGGATCAGTTGGCTGTTTTTCAAGGCGCGAACGACGAGCATATCTGAATTGATACATGAGGAGTGAGCAACGCAGAAAAACAGCCGACTGGCCACGGCCCGGAGGGTTGCGATGAAAATGGGCCGGCGCTGCGTTGCTCGTCGGTTACGTATCGATTCAGATACGGCGCCCTCCTCGCGTCCGGCAGCCGCCGGACCGACGGCTCATTTTGATCTCAACGAAAGCCAGTTTATTTATGGGACAGGACACTAATAGTAGGTCCTCAGAACTTCATGGACTCCTTCGACCGCGATACCGCCTTCGCCTACGGCGGCGGCGCAACGTTTAACCGAGCCGGAGCGGACATCGCCCGCGGCAAAAACGCCCGGCCAACTCGTTTCCAGAGGTCCCGGAGAACGGTCCATCGCTTTCCAAACCGGTAAGTTAGCAACCGATGCACCGGTTTTAATGAATCCCTTCTCATCGAGCTCGATTTCGGGTGGCAGCCAGGAGGTGCGCGGCTTGGCGCCAATCATGGAAAAGACCGCCGGCGTCTGCACCCTCTGCCGTTCGTGAGTCCCCGTATTTTCCAGTTCCACCGCTTCGAGAAATTTCCCGCCGATCATTCGCCTGATCTCGGTATTGGTTAGGATTTCGATGTTCTCCTTGGTCTCAACCCGGCGCGAGAGATAAGTGGACATGGTCTTGCCTAACCCATCGCCCCGAACCACCAGCAGCACCTTTTTCGCGCAGCTCGATAAAAACATGGCCGCCTGACCGGCCGAATTTCCGCCACCAACAACTACCACGGTCGAGCCGGAACATAACCCTCCTTCCCGCGCAGTAGCGGCATAATAAAGACCGGCGCATTCAAAGTCCTCCCGCCCCTCAGCCTCAAGCCGATGATAATCGACACCGGTAGCAATGATGAGGCACTTGGCCTGGAGAACGGAGTGGCAGCCCTCGACGGTTAGCATCGCCCGTGGTTCGCCTTCGTTCAGGGCGAGAGAGAGCGCCTGCGCCGGGGTCGAGAACTTGGCTCCGAAACGATAAGCCTGAAGCTGGGCTCGAAAAGCCAGTTCCCCGCCGCTGATCCCGGTGGGAAACCCAAAAAAGTTTTCGATCAGCGAAGAAGACCCAGCCTGTCCCCCAGGTGCGTACCCTTCAAGAACCACCGTTTGTAGGCCCTCGGAGGCAGCATAAACCGCGGCGGCGAGACCGGCGGGACCAGCTCCGACAATGGCCAGGTCACAGGTCACTTCTTCATCTTCATTGGAGGTCAGCGGCTTCAGTAATCCGGCAACGTGCGCCACTTCTCGCAGGGAGGGATGTCTCAGCGGCATGCCGTTAGCCGTGATCAAGGCAGGCAAATCGTGGCTGGCCAAGTGCAATCGATCCGCCAAAGCCCGACCGGCTTCGCTTCGAAAATCGATCAAGCGATGAGGGACATTGTTCTTGTCGAGAAAATCGTCAAGCAGGCGGCCATCTCGAGAATCGGCGGGGGTAAGAATCCGCAACCCGGCAAACTCCCGGTCCCGCATGAGTCGTTGCCGGCGCATGATGAACGCCCGGACAATCGGTTCGCCGACACCGGGCAACTCGGCCAACGCCTGGCGAAGCCGATCTGCGGGGATCTGCAGAATTTCACTCTCCTCCGCCTTCCCTCGTGAACTTGCTAGAGCAGCGGTCCCCATCAACTGGGCCACGTCCCCGAGAAAATCGCGCGGACCCGGGGTGGCCAGGATCTGTTCCCGGCCGTCACGCGATTCGAAGACCTCCAACTCGCCGCGTAAAACCGCGGTTAACCCAACATTGCGTTGGCCGGCCTTGCTTACCAATTCGCCGCGGCGCACCACCCGGCGAGTACCGAGCTGTTCCAACATGGCAAGCTGCTGGTCGTCCAGCTTCGGAAAAGCGATACTTTCTGTGTCACGGTAGAATTGCTCGTCTTCATCGATTTCGGATGTAGTCATGGCAGAATCAGATGGTTGGGCGTTCTCGTTTTTCCTTTCCGCAAAGGGATACTTTACAAGCAGTTTTCTCGAATGTTCCAGCAAAAGTACCGGAGGCAGGTTTTGAGGCCGCGGGGACAGCGGGAGAGCGAGTACCCCTGGACGCATTAGCTTCACTGGTACTCCGGGATTGCGAGCGGTAGGGATGAACTCCCGCTCATCAGAGGGAATTGGCAGCCGCGATCCGACGGACCGTCGCTTATTGATCCCCGCGTACCGATATTCAATGTATATCCTTATGACGAAGTTATCGCGGAGCGGTTCGTTACTCGTAGACTTAACACTCTCTTAGTCGCCTCGTTTTCTGGCGCCGCCTTATTTCTATCGGCTGTCGGCCTCCACGGCATACTCTCCTATTTCGTTGCCCAACGCGTTCGACTCGACATTCTCGCCGTTCATGCGCTTTTTTCCCGCGTTGAGTCTGGATCCGCTCGCCCGTTCAAAACGTTCACGCGACTTTCACGCGTCAAAGACCTGGGTTACGGGCGCCAGATTATTCGATGTCGAACAACACTAGCTCTACGATGTCTGAACCAGGGTACGCACCAAAGGAATCAATCCTTGGGTCGGACGTCGAGGACCAGAGAGCGTATGCGAACTATGTCAATCCCATCTGGGTAAAGCTGCTCAGTGCTTTGGGGATGAATGTGTCGTACACGCATTGCAGCGGGTCGGAGCTCTACACGGCCGATGGTCGGACAATTCTCGATTGCCTTTCCGGATACTGTGTTCACAACGTCGGCCACAACCATCCTTTCGTCGTCTCTCAACTCGTATCGGAACTGCAAAGCCAGAGTCCGGCAATGGTCCAAAGCAACGTCGTCAAGGAGGCCGGAGCACTTGCCCGAACGCTTTGTGAGAACGCAGGCGGTAAGGTCTCTAAGGTGTTCTTTTGCAGTTCGGGCAGCGAGGGAGTCGAAGCTGTAATCAAGTTCGCTCGCGCCTATACTGGAAGGACAGATCTGGTTTATGGGGCCGGCGCCTTCCACGGACTGACCTGCGGTGCGCTTTCCCTGATGGGCAGCGACTTCTGGCGCGAGAGTTTTGGGCCCATGTTAGGGGGAACCCACGAAGTCCCGTTTGGAGATCTGGCGGCCAATGAAAAGCTCCTCGTGACCAAGACGATCGCGGCCGTGGTTCTCGAGCCGATTCAAGCTGAGGCAGGAATCGTTTTGCCGCCAAGGGGGTATCTGGCTGAAGTTCAGAGGCTTTGCCGGACGTACGGAACTCTGTTCATTTTGGACGAGGTACAGACCGGGATGGGACGCACCGGTACGTTCCTCGCAGGACAACGATATGGAGCTGAGCCGGACATGATCGTGATGGCTAAGGCGCTCAGTGGCGGACTGGTACCATGCGCCGCTGTTCTGATGACGGATGAGATATACAAGTCTGTGTTTCACTCGCTGCGCAGGGCCTTCATCCATACCTCTACGTTCAGTGAAAATTCATTAGCGATGCGCGCTGGTCTGGCGACGATGCACGTCCTTCAAGAGGAACGGCTGGCCACACGCGCAGACTCTTTGGGAAACGAATTTCGCGAACAATTACGGGCAGCACTTACCCCCTATGAGATGGTCAAAGAGGTACGCGGCGAAGGGATGTTAAATGGGATTGAGTTCCAAGCACCAAGGACCTTGCCCATGCGGATCTCCTTCGAGGCATTCAAAGCGATTCACCCTGGATTATTCGGACAAATCCTGGTGATGCGGCTGTTCAACGATACGAACATTCTAACCCAGATCTGTGGGAACAACTTCATGGTGCTGAAGCTGGCGCCTCCTCTCACCACTAGCGAACAACAGATACATCATTGCGTAGAGTCGATTCGCGGCGTGATTGAGACGGTGCACTCTTCCAGAGTTTTCTGGAGCGACGCGCTCACTCTTGGGCGGCGGGCAATTTCCTCCTAAAGCGGACGGTTTTGATCACAACGTCCGATGGGGATCGGTATCACACGAATGACAGGGCGGACTCCAACAGCAAATTTTACAGACGTTGTGATTATCGGCGGTGGCCCGGCGGGCTTGGCTGCAGCCATCGCTTTGCGTCAGAAAGGGATCGACTCCCTGGTAGTCGAGGCACTCGAACCACCCATAGACAAATGCTGTGGTGAGGGGCTAATGCCCGACGGCCTCCATTCTCTCAAAGCCCTCGGAGTTGAGATTCGAGAAGAGGAAGGATACCCCTTTCGAGGAATACGGTTCGCGAACCGCACCCATTGTGTAGACGCAGATTTTCCGAACGGAACCGGCATCGGGGTGCGCCGTACTCATCTGCATCAGAGGCTGATCGATCGCGCCTCTGAAGTCGGTGTCAGGTTGACATGGGGCGCCCGGGCAAGTCTGCCAAGCCAAACCGAGGTGCTGGTAAATGGCGTACAAACCCGGTTTCGCTGGTTGATTGGAGCGGATGGCACAGCATCACGGGTTCGTCGGTGGGCCGGCCTGGCCGTAGACAAGGCGTTCAGTCAGCGTGTCGCCTTTCGCTGTCACTACGAGATCGCACCCTGGAGCGAGTATGTTGAGGTGCATTGGGGGGCAACCGGCCAGGTGTACATTACGCCGGTTGCAGGAGACCGCGTCTGCGTTGTTTTCATCACGGGTGGCAGCAGGATAGATCGAGAACATTTCCTCGATGGGTTCCCCGAGGTCGCGCGAAAATTGGCCGGCGCGTCGATTGTGACCAGGGGACGCGGGGACGTTTCGGTGACGAGGAAATTGCTTCGAGTAGCGAACGAGACGGCCGCTCTGATTGGCGATGCCTCCGGCTCCGTGGATGTGATTACAGGAGAAGGATTAGCCCAATCTTTCCGCCAGGCCGTCGTCCTTGCCGCATCGATCGAAAATGGTGAGTTAAGCGAATACGAGAAAGCACATCGCCGGATCGCCAGACTACCCCATGCAATGGCGAGACTGATGCTCACCATGGGCCGTTGGCCGGCCGTCGAAAAACAGGGAATGAGAGCGCTCGCTTCGGACACCTCATTGTTCCAAGAACTCCTCTCCGTGCATGTGGGAGCGGAGAGTTTATCATCATTTGCCCTTCACCGCGGACCATCACTTGGATGGCGTCTCCTTTTCCAATACAGATAGAACGCGAGAAGAATAACTATGCGAGGAGCTCGCAGAAATAGGCGCCCAGCCGCTTTTTATCACCAGGCCTTGAGGTGGCTCTCATATCTTACGTTCTATCTCCTATGCGTGTCGATTGTTGGTGCGACAGAAAAGAATTCGCATCAGCGGACATTCGTCTTCAAACCTGCGACAACGTCGATAAACTGGACTCTGGGCGGCACCGTTCACACCGTGCACGGTACATTCAAGCTTAAGCGAGGAGCTGTCGATGTGAATCTCGATGACAACTCTGCTGACGGACTAATTGAGGTAGACGCAACCAGTGGAGAGAGTGGAAACGCCGCCCGCGATCAACGCATGCACCAGAGTATCTTGGAGAGTGACCGCTATCCTATCATCAGCTTTCGCCCCAGCCATGTCCTGGGCAAACTAACGTCATCAAGCGATGAGATCATAACCGTGGAAGGAGTTTTCCGCATCCATGGCACGGAGCATCCTATCCAACTGCGCATTGATCTTCATCCCGAAGGCGAAGCCATCACTTTGAAGACACACTTCACCGTTCCCTATGTCGATTGGGGCATGAAAGATCCGAGTATATTGTTCTTTCGCGTCGACAAAACTGTGAATATCGACATCGAAGCAACCGCGAGTGCTGGCGAATAACTACGCCGGTATCAGGCGATACAAGGAGTTGAAGGAGTCAGGAGTCAGAATCCAGGAGCCACGAGGGGGCAGTCGGTAGGGACGAGCTCGGACTCCGCAGGGCCTTCAGCCTTCGCCAAGGCTACGGCGGACAAGACGTCGCGGCCATATTCAAGGACGTCTATCACCCAACAACGAGGGCGCGCCATAGCGAAGCGGCGGCGGCCTGCTCGTCCGCGTCTCGGTCCCGAGTTAGTCCCAGCCAGAGCGTGGGCGAGTCGAGGCCCTGCGGAAGGCGTTATCCGAGGCTGGCAGCTCGGGCGATGAGAAGCAACCCGGCGCCAACGACGATAGCGCCGATGGCTTGGGCGACGCGTTTGCCTGACGGAGTGAGACGTTCAACGCTGATGGCTGCTGTCACCACCGCCATCGTGCGCAGGTCCATGACTCCCATGACCAAAAGGATCGCCATGAAGCCGGCGCAGCAGTAAACGCAGTTAAGGCCGAGGCGTAACCCATATCGCCAGGCTGTGCCGGAGTCCGCCGGCAATGTATGGCCCAGCCTCGGTAACTCCCGGCAGCAGGCGAGGCAACGTGCCTTCCACGCGGTAAACTGGAGCGCGCCGGCGATTAGCACAACCACACCGACCACCATCGGAACGGCTCGCGCCAGCTCCGGCAGCTGCATCTCGATCGACGCTACCTCAACCCCTACCGGAAAAGCAGCCAAGCCAAACGCGGTCCACACGAAGAAATACCCGCCACCCACCAGAGCCGTCAGCCAACCCAGGCGCGTCTCGCCGGCGCCGGCGACAGCCCGGCGATAGCGCCACAGCGTCGGCACCAAACATGGCAGCATCATCGGCACCATCATCACGACCCACATCCCAAAGAACGACGCCGCAGCGCAGAGCCAGGTCTGTCCCGGCATCAGCATCCAAGCCATCGACATCGTCCAGCCGCCGGGCATCGGTATATCGCCCATGCCCGACATGGACGTGCACCAGACAATGGTCACGCCCGCGCTAACAGCGAACAGCAGAGCCGAGACCCCATAGAAGGCTCTCTCAGAAGCCATATGCCGTGAAGACGCACCACTCCAACATTCCATTAGTCCATCACTCCTTTTGATGTTCACCGCTTGCCGTACTCGTCGCGACGGCGCCACCAGATACCCATCTCGTTACGCCCCATCGGGGCACGATCGAGCCACTGGTACATACCCCAAAGGCCGTCCAGTCCTCGCGCATAGGTGGAATACGCGTAGTAAACGGCGCCGTCCTCTAGCACAAACGCGCTCATCCCTGGCCTCTCGCGCAAGTAGGTGGCCGCATCGATTCCGCACCTGGCCGCCATCTCCGAGACCGGCCCGTCGTCACTCGTCTCCGAATCCCCACCCCATTGTCCCGTCTCCCGTCCCTCGAGCGCGCGGTCGACATGCTCCACTGGCTCGCGCCGGTAGTTATATTCAACGCCGCCCGTGCGCTGCTGTTCCTCGGTTAACGAGACGTTGAAGTCGAAGTTGAACTCGCTGCCGACCGAAGACGCCCAAGGAAACATCCAGCCCATCCGCCGTTTGTACGCTTGCAGCTTCGCCACCGGCGCACGCGACACCGCCGAAAGCGTCACGTCATGGTTCGCCAGATGGATGGCGAAACCGTTAAATCCGTCGGCGATCGTTGTGCAAGACGGACATCCCGCGGTATAGTCGGGGCCGAACATAAAATGGTAAACGAGGAGCTGCGATCGCCCTTTGAAAAGGTCAGCCAACAAGGCGCTCCCTTCATCGGTCTCGAAACGGTACTCCTTGTCGACCCGGACCCACGGCAACTCCTGACGCCGCCGTGCCAGCTCGTCGCTGCGCCGGGTTAACTCTTTCTCCGCCTCGAGCAGGTCGAGGCGCATCGCCAACCACTCTTCACGTGTCCCGGTCCGGTGGGTGGTCATCGTTCTCCCTTCCCTTGGTCTACCAAAGAGGTAGTCGTGTAATTTTGATTATTCATAGTCTTGGTTTTTTTATTAGCTCTAATGAGGTCAGGGGTATCGCCCTCGATTGGGGAAAAAACCTCACCGCGAATGGACACGAATGAACACGAATGTGGCTTTCCGGCACCGCTAACCGATTCGCCAAATCAAAGGCGATAAGCCCTGATCGCGTGCCGCAAACACGGATCCAACCGCACAGGTAACAAATGAAGGCCGACTGGCGAAACTATTCGTGTTCATTCGCGTGCATTCGCGGTTGAGGTCTTGTCCTTTAGTCGGGTGTTAGGACGATTTTGCCGAAGTGTTTTCCGGCTTCTAGCTGGCGGAGAGCGTCGATGGTCTTGCTCCAGGGAAACACCGAACCGATTGCGGGATGAAGTTGGTGCTCCGCCAAGAAGGTGTTCATCTCTTCAAACGATTGGCGGCTACCGACGGTCAGGGACTCCAATCTGGCGTTGCGCAGGAGGAAAAGAGAGAGATCGAGTTTACATTCGATCCCGGTCAGCAGGCCGACCACAGCGATAAAGCCGCCCGGTTTCAGCGCCTGCAAGGACTGGTTCAGCGTGTCCGGACCGCCTACATCGATCACGTGATCAACCCCGATCCCGCCCGTTGCTGCTTTGACCTTTTGCCACCACTCCGGGTTTGTCTTGTAGTTCACCGTGACATCGGCGCCGAGCTTCGCCGCTCGCTGCAGCTTTTCATCGCTGCTGGAGGTGATGATGACCCGTGTTCCGAACGCCTTCGCCAATTGGAGCCCAAAAATAGAAACTCCGCCGGTCCCTTGAATCAGGACAGTCTGTCCGGCTTTAAGCGAGCCCAACCGAAGCGCTCGCCATGCGGTTAACCCCGCGATCGGTAAGGTGGCCGCCTCTTCATCACTCAAATAAGTTGGCGTCGCCACCACTCCGCTCTCGGGTAACACGACATATTCACTTAAGACTCCGCCCCGGGGGCCACCTAGCGTGGAAGCCAGATAGCCTGAACTAACCAGCCCATCAGTAAAAGGTCCCTGTTGCCAATTCTGGATAAAATGCGTGGTGACTCGATCTCCCGGTTTAAACCTGGTCACGCCAGGCCCAACCTCGGCAACCTGGCCGGCTGCATCCGATGCAGGTACAAACGGGAACGACAGATTTGGGACAAGGATACCGTCGACAACTAACAAGTCCCGGTAGTTCAGGGACACGGCGTTCACCTTGATCAAGATCTCGCCGGCGCCGGGCACCGGCCGAGGCCGATCCGCTACCACCAAGGAATCGATGCTGAATGAATCACGAAGTTCAATCGCCTTCATGAAAATACTTTTCAAACTTTGGCAACGCCGGATTCATTTGGTCCCATGGGTGCGCGTCTGATGTCCACACATCCACTTGCGGGTGGAACCAGCTCGGATCATCCAAACTGGCAGTTCTGATCGCGACAATGTGAGGGGCCGAATCAGTCTTGACCAGAATCGGCGAGCCGCAGTCAGGGCAAAAGCCTCGATTCGTCTTGCCACCCATCTGACTGGGTGAGGCATGGAAGCGTAGTGAGCCTCGCAAGAGCTTGAAAGCTTCCGTCGGCACGATGGTGAACGACGAAAACGGACCTCCGCTGGATTGCTGGCAATCTCGACAGTGACAATGAAGCATCATAACTGGTTCGGCTGCGGATTGGTAGCGACTCGCGCCGCAAGCGCAGCCGCCTGTGAAGGCTGTGGTCATTGTGGTCATATACTATTCTGTGAAAATTAAAGGATTCGGTTCTATGGACGTGCGGTAAGAGTGCAATCTCGATGTTTCTGAGGCGACCGAGTGATGTTCTTGAGCCCTTACCGCTAATGGCAACTCGTGCTCCCGGCCTGAACCTCCTGCCAGGAACTGCCGATCTCGACCATCGATTTCAGGTAGTTAACAAACTTCCACCAACCGGCCGTGTAGTCACCGGTGCAACGATCCGGAGCAAACCCGGAATGAACCATGGTAATACGGGTGCCGCCCTCTGAGTCTTCCAGGACCCAGCTAACCACGGTATCATCGTGCCAAGAATAAGTTAGTTTGCGGTCGGTCTCCAATTCCAGGATTTTGATTGGTCCGTTGTCGCCCCAACCGAAGTCGTATTTCCCGCCGGGGCGAGCCTCGACGGTCGCCTTATCCGCCATGTAGCGGTCGAGTTGCTCCGGATCGATCAGGCCGGAGAAGACTTCTTTAGGCGACCCATTGATCTGCGTTTTGACAGCCACTTGCCTGGGCTGAACCGCGGTGTAATCACAGAAAAGCGGGCCGGACCCGTTCAGCAAAAGCCGGCGTAGATTCTCGAGGGAAAGCCCCCAAAAATCGTTGAAACTAGCCTCACCGGGGAGCCGTTCCACGATCTCCTGAGTTACCCTCAAAATGGTTCCTTTGTTACTGGTGGCCAAGTCGAGACTAACCGGTAGAGTGTGCTTTTTGTAGTTAAAGGTGAAACTGAGCGACCGGTTCTCGTTTGCTTCCGTTAGTTTGGTAGCAGGCCGATCCGGCGCACCCGGCAGATAACGGCCCCAGAGCTCGAATACGCCGTCTGACAGCGAGACTTGAGCTTTTTCCGCCAGCCACTTCTGTAGACTGGATGGGGTAGTGATGGCCTGGTAGACAGCCGATGGGTCTGCGGGCACGGTGATATGCAGGCGAAGCATTTGATTCATGATTTCTTCGGGGTTGGATGGTTTGGGTCGTTTGGATTTTCGTAGCAAGCCAACAGCAGACGATAAGAGTTCCGTTCTTTACTCCGGCCGGTGGCGCCGTACTTGCGGGCAAGGGTTTGCAAGACTTCCTGGACTTCAGCGAGAAACTCACCCCTTTTTTGCGGGTCTTTCAATTCGACGTATGAAGAAACGCCCAGGCAAGGCTGCGGTTCGGGGGCAGTGGCTAGTTTGGCCACATCGCTTTGCAGATCTTCAGCTAAGCTAAGCAGATAGCTTAGCCCGGCTTCGTTGATGGTTTTTCGCGCGCCTAAACGCCCGACCAGATTCGGCGACAGCCAAAAGGAAGCGGCCCGAGCCTGATAGATCCCTTCCACGGTTCCGCGGACCCGCCGCTCGTCGATACGTTCAACCAGTCCGCACTCAGTCAATTTTCGCATATGGTAATTAACCTGTTGGGTAGGGACATTGAGGAGCTGGGCTAGCTCAGGACAGGAACGGGGCTGAGCTAACCGTTTGACAATATCCAGACGGATGGGCTGCAGGAGCGCAGCCGCCACCGTTGGTTCTTCGATGAAGAGAACGTCCAGCATGCTAAGCGCGACGTCTACTCGTCGTAGTTATCGCGGAAACGCACCCAGGCCATCGGCCAGGGGAGCTCGGCTTCATCGCGTCCCTTGGGAACTAAATCGAGATAATGATAAGTCGTATTCAGAATGTCGATGCCGCGAGCGTAAGCCGAATAGGTGTGATAGATGCTCCCCCGTTCGCCTCTATAAAAGACGCTCACCCCCGGTAAATCCGATGTTTCGGTTTCGAACTTCGCGTAGTTGTACTCAACTTCCACCTTGTTGGGCGGCCGATTGAGCGGAGGCAATTTGGCGTCATGGTCGATGGCGGTTTGAGTGTCCAGCGCTTCAGGACTGAACGAAACCTTATAGTCATAGTTGAAATCGTTGTTACCCGACGACACCCACTTGAAGGTCCAACCCATTCGCCGCTTAAACGCTTCTAAGTTCGCTGACGGCGCCCGGGAAATGGCGGTCATGGTAACATCTCGCTCCTTTAGATGAACACCGATCCCGTTGAAACTATCAGCCCAGAATGAACAGGCCCGGCACGGCCGTTCCCAGTCTGGCCCAAACATGAAATGATAGACCACGAGCTGGCTTTTGCCTTCAAACAGTTCCGCTAACGTTTTCTTTCCATCCGGCCCTTCAAAGACATAATTCTTCTCGACTTTAACCCAGGGCAATTCCCGGCGTTGCCGGCTCATTTTATCACGGAGCCGAGTAAACTCTTTCTCTTGGCGCAAAAGCTGTTCTCGGGCTTCGCGCCATTCGTTTTCGGAAACGACTTTGTGCGGTTTCAGATCTGTTGTAGTCATATGGTGATTTGTTGTTCAGAAGGTTTGAGTGGTTGCACTGCTTGAAATTCTGTCGCGATGAGACCTAACCTGCTTGTTAACCGATCCCGTAAATCAGGCTCACCCGCCCATCTGGAAGCTGCTGAACCTTTCGTAGTTCGAGCTGGCGCCGGCGTTCCGTCGTCGCAAAGAGCGCCTTCCCTTGACCAACAATCAGCGGATAAACCAGAAGCCGGAGTTCATCCACTAGCCCGGCATCGATCAAGCTCGAGGTGGTTCGAGCACCTCCAATCAGATAGATGTCTTTGCCGGATTGCTGCTTGAGTGCAGCGATTTGTTCGGGGCCTTGGATGAACTTCGTATTCGGCCAGAGCGCTGAAGTCAGAGTGGTCGATAGCACGTAGTGCGGGGTATGGGTGACGAAACCCGCCCATTCGATCTCAGCCCGGGTCGGCGGGTTGCCAGTGATCCAGATCGGTTTTTCAGGTTCATTCCGGATCGCGGTCCAATACCATTCATAACCGGGGTACATCCCGCCACCAAGGACACAAGCATCGATTTGCGGCATGAGACCGTAGTCTTCCGACCACGCATGGACCCATTCCGCCATCCCCTCAGGCCCTTCGATCTTCCCATCAGCCGAAATCTTCATTCCAGCGATCAACTTCCGCATATCAATCTCCCAATGCGCTGGTCCTGACGCCGATAGTTCCTAGGGCAGCGGCAACCGTGGATTTCGTGAATGTAAGGAACGCTTAGTATCATAAAACTAGATTTGTATATACTAATTGATTATTACAGTCAACCAGAAATCTTCAAACCGCTCTGCATCACCCAGAATTCTTGGATCAATCCACCCCGCGAAACCGCCCTCGAGCACTTCGCTATTGGCTATCGGCTATTGGCTATCGGCTATTGCGATAGCCTGCGGACCAGCCAACAGTACCCGCATGCATCCAACCAGATTGATTGAATACGAAGAGGCATCGGACGAAGTCCGAAAGGTCTATGATGACATCATGGCGACTCGCAAGGTGGACAAGGTCAACAATTTTTGGAAAGCGCTGGCAAACCATCCGGTCACTCTGCGGCGAACTTGGGATAGCCTAAAAGAAGTGATGGCGCCCGGAGGGGCGCTTGATCCGTTAACCAAAGAATTAATTTACATCGCCGTAAGCGTTACCAACAACTGTGAGTACTGCATTCGCTCCCATACCAAAGCCGCTGCCAAAGGGGGCCTCTCGCCGGAGGCATTTGGAGAATTGCAGGCAGTGATTGCCATGGCGAACGAGACCAACCGGTTAGCGAACGGCTATCAAGTGCCGGTGGACTGATCGGTAGCGTTCCGGCAGCTGTGGCACCACCCTGGGTATTTCCACATCCAGCGTTTCGGCACGTCGTGGGTTCCAGGGCGTCGCGTCTATCCGAGCGTGTCCTAGATGCGAATATTTTTTGCCGTCGTTGCGCGGTGGAACTCGCACAACGCATCGTTCGACCGATACGTTGCACTAACTCGAGAGTGTTGTTTTTTCCAAGGAAATACCTTATATTCCAAACATAAGGCGGGCTGGTTAGTAAGGGAGGTTAATGAACAGTTTCTTCGTCGAGACCAGGCGCGGTAGAACATTCGTTCAGACGTTGGGGACGGGAACCCCACTGGTATTTATCCACGCCGCTCTTCTGAATTCTGACCTGTGGCTTCCGCAAATCAGCGCCTTCTCGGATCTCTTTGAATGCACCGCCTATGATTTACGCGGACACGGCAGGTCCGGTCCTTCTAACCTGAGGCGGTATTCAATCGGTACTTTCGCGGAAGATCTCGCCGAGCTGCTTGATGCTCTGGAACTGCGGCGTCCCATCCTCTGTGGTCTGTCGATGGGCGGAATGATCGCTCAAAGCTTTGCCGCCAAATATCCGGAACGGGTCCGAGCCCTCATCTTGTGCGATACCGGTGTATCCACAAACCATTATTTAACTGACAAAATTTTGAATCAGGCGATCGGACTGGTTACCCCGACGGCAACCCTATTTGGCGTCCCTGAGTTCCGGCGGTTTACTCACTTAATCAATCAGCTCTTTGGTGATCACAGTTGGGTCGCACAGTCCGACAGAAGCATCAATTTCGTGCAGAACGCTGTCGGGATGGTCACGCCGGATGAGGTCGTCAAGATCATCACAGCAATCAGAAAGTTTGATAGCAAACCGCTCTATCGGCCGAAAATTCCGGTACTAATCCTGAACGGAGAGAGTGATTCGCCTTTTATTCTTCGGCACGCGAAAATATTGCAAGAGGTTTACCCGGACGCCAGGTATCGAACCATTGCACGGGCCGGTCATCTGGCGAACCTCGATAATCCCGGGGACTTCAATTTGATGCTGGCGGAATTCCTCGCCGAGATGGACGGTGCGCGCGCTAGAGAATTTGCGGTAACGGCGTGGCTCGCGAGTACCTTAGCCAAAGGCCGGAGTCTGTTCGGATTCCTGACCTCCAAGAGAATGCCAGCGACGCCGGAAAACGCCGAAGAGGCCTAAAAGAGGAGTTCAAGGAGTTCAAGGAGTTCAGGAGTTCAGGAGTTAGCATGTGGTGTCCGGTGAACTTTCAAGCCAAAAATGGTTGCTTATTCGATCCGGACATCCTCGGAGGACCTTCGTCCGGCGCGCCGTGACGACCTCGTGAGCTCCTTGAACTCCTGAACTCCTTTTTAACTGAATGCAACCTACCTACGAATATGACGCTATCGTAGTAGGCGCAGGGCAAAACGGCTTGGCCGCAGCGATTCGAATCGCGCAACAGGGTTTATCGACTCTACTCCTGGAACAGAACGAAGAGATCGGCGGCGCTTGCCGCACGGAAGCGCTTACCCTGCCGGGATTCTGGCACGACGTAGGTTCTGCGGTTCACCCGCTGGCGCTTGGTTCGCCATTCTTTTCATCTCTTCCCCTTGAAAACTACGGTCTACGCTGGTTACAACCGCCGGTACCGCTCGCCCATCCCATCAATCACACCAAGGTCGCGGTTCTCCACCAATCAATTGACAAAACTGCAGCTCTCCTTGAACGAGACGCCCACGCTTATCATCAGCTCTTTGCGCCGCTGGTTGCGAATTGGCGAAGCCTGTTGCCTGAACTGCTGCAACCCATAATCCATCTGCCGCGACATCCGATTCAACTTGCTCGATTTGGCAGCTTGGCGATCCAATCGGTTGAGCATTTGGTTCGAACGCGATTCTCGGAAGAGACCAGCAAAGCGCTGCTGGCGGGTCTGGGAGCGCATTCTTTTTTGTCTTTGAAAGCTCCGGGGTCGGCGGCTTTTGCCTTATCTCTCGCCTTGCTTGGCCACGCCGTCGGGTGGCCGATTCCCCAAGGTGGCGCTCGGGCCATTACCCAAGCGTTGTCGCAATATTTGTTGTCGCTCGGAGGGACCATCGAAACCGGCGTACAGGTCAAAAGCTTTCAACAACTGCCGAAAGCCCGGGCAGTGCTTTATGATGTGACGCCCCGGCAACTCATCGAGATCGAATCGCTTCCCCAAAGGTATCAAAGGCAGTTGGCGAAGTTTAAGTATGGGTCTGGCGTTTTCAAGATCGACTACGCGCTGGATAACGAAATTCCTTGGATCCACGAAGAATGCCAAAGAGCCGGCACCGTCCACCTCGGAGGCACCTTTGATGAGGTCGCGTTAGCCGAGTCACAGGTCTGTTCGGGAAGCGACGCCGACCAGCCGTTCTTGCTGCTTAGCCAACCGACTCTGTGGGATTCGACGCGGGCGCCTGCCGGAAAGCAGGTTGCCTGGGTTTATGCTCACGTTCCTTTCGGTTCGACGTCCGATCTCACCGAAAAAATAGAGCAACAGATCGAGCGTTTCGCACCGGGATTTTCGCAGCGAATCATGGCGCGACAGGTCAGCTCTCCCGCCAGGCTGGAAACCATGAATCCCAATTTGATCGGCGGAACCATCACTGGCGGCGCCAATCACCTTTGGCAACTCATCGCCCGCCCGACGCTGAGCTTGGCCCCGTATCGCACCCCAAAGAAAGGAGTTTACCTCTGCTCGGCTTCAACACCACCCGGAGCTGGTGTCCACGGGATGTGCGGATTCCACGCGGCTAATGCATTTTTACGGGATTTTTATCGAGGGTCGAAAAAATGAGTCATGAGCCCTGAGTTTCTAGTAAGTAGAAGACGCTATTCGGAAACATGACAAACCTCAAATGCCATGAAATGGCAGAACAGAATAGCCCAGGGCTTTAGCCCTGGGGACAGGCGAAGAGACAAAGCGCCCTGAAAGGGCGCCCGAACTATTTTGGGCGACGCCCGGGAAAATGATTGACCGTATCAGCAGTCCATCCCGCTAGCAGAGCCGGCCGCCTTTTCAGGACGACTCTTTTGCGGCGTGGACCCAGGGCTAAAGCCCTGGGCTATTCTTTCTAGCCGTTTCACAGCGGATCGAATGACTTGACGAAGAAACGTTCAGGCAGAACCTTACGCCGCTAGTGTCTCTATATCCCCCAAACCCATGAAACACGGAACGGTTTTTTTGCTGTTTGTTTCCGCCTGTCTCGCTTCGCCTGCCGTCAGCGATACAGTGATTAAAGTCCTGCACATACAAAAGCTCCCCGCAGTTCGCGCCATTTGGCAAGAAGCGGCGGACGAGTATCAGAAGGCCCATCCAGGGGTCAAAGTTCAATTCGACTACCTTGAAAACGAAGCTTTCAAGGCAAAGTTACCCACCCTGTTACAATCTAAAGACCGGCCCAGCGTCTTTCATAGCTGGGGTGGTGGAGTGATGAACGAGCAAGTCGCCTCCGGCGTTTGCAAGGATATTACCGAGGCGGTCGAGAGCGGCGGATTCAAAGACACATTTTATCCCGCCGGTGTCCAAAACTTTACGGTGGACGGCAAGATCTACGGTTTACCAAATGATATTGGGCCAATCGTCTTTTGGTACAACAAAGAACTCTGCCAAAAAGCCGGCGTTGATCCGACCCAGATTCATTACTGGGATGATTTTATTGCGGCGGTAAAAAAATTGCAGGCGGCTGGAATTACACCCATCGCGGCCGGCGGCAAAGATAAATGGCCGCTGCATTTCTATCCGGCCATGCTGTTAATGCGAGTCCTGGGCAAGGACGGTTTGAACGCGGTGTGCGCCGGCAAAAATGGCGGGTTTAATAATCCCGATGCCGTCAAAGCGTTCCAGCTTTATAAAGAATTAACCGACTTACAGCCTTTCCAGAAAGGCTTTCAAGCGGCGACTTATCCGGAGTCGGCCGGTACTTTCCATGATGGCAAAACCGCATTCCATTTGATGGGAATTTGGGACCTCACCGAAGGCCGTTCCGATGCAGCGGACGGTAAAGGGTTGGCCGACGAAAAACTCGGCTGGTTCAACTTCCCGGAAGTGAAGGACGGCAAGGGGCACGCCAATGATATCTTTGCCAGCGTCGACGGCTGGCTGGTTACCAGCGATGCTCCGAAAGAGACGGTTGATTTTATGAAGGTCTGGCTTGGAAAAGACATTCAGACTAAGCTAGCGGCCGCCGGTCTGTTCATTCCGATGGTCAAAGGAACCGCCGACGCCATCCAGAATACTTTCTTCAGACAGATCGCAACGGAGGTCGGCGAATCTGGCTGGATCGAAATTGCGATGGACCAGTTGCTGGGACCTGACACCGGGCTGGTGTTCAATGATGAGAGCGCCGCCGTAGCCGCTGGAAGTGTTGCTCCAGCAGACGCTGCCAAAGCCATCGAAAGCGCCTTGGAACGGAACAAACCGTGATCTGAGTTCGGTTCTAGGTTCAAAGTTTTAGGTTTAAGTTTTAAGCTGGAGTGCTCGAAGGCAGAAATCGGCCTCCGAGCCTCTGGCTGGCAACTCCTGAAGTAGAACCTAAAACCTATAACCTATAACTTTAAACCCTGAGCTCATGTTACATATCGGGATCGTTGGGGCGGGATTCATAAGTGGTGCTTATTTGCGAGCGGCTCAGGATTTTCCGGGCGCGCGGATCATCGCATGCTCTGATTTGAATCTGGCTGCAGCCGAAGAAAAGGCGCGCGAATTCCAGATCCAAGCGCAGTCGGTCGAACAATTATTCGCTAACCCGGAAATCGATCTGATTCTGAATCTAACGGTTCCTCAGAGTCATGGATCGGTTTCACTCCGTGCAATCGAGACTGGGAAACATGTCTATTCTGAGAAGCCTCTGGCTCTTTCAGTCAAAGAAGCGAAGGAGCTCCTCTCTGCTGCTCAGGCACGAAACCAGCGCGTCGGTGTCGCCCCGGATACATTTCTGGGTGGCGGCCAGCAAACCGCCCGGGCATTGATTGATCGCGGCGAAATAGGGACGCCGATTGGCGGAACCGCCTTCATCCTGCTGCCAGGTCACGAACACTGGCATCCGAACCCGGACTTTTTCTATCAGCCGGGCGGCGGGCCCGTTTTTGATATGGGGCCCTACTATCTGACGGCTTTGGTCAATCTTCTAGGACCGATCCGCCGGGTGACATCGATCGGGCGGCAGACATTCAAAGAGCGAGAAATTCAGTCAGGACCGCGCAAAGGCGAACGGATCCCAGTCCTAATACCAACTCACTTCAACGCCCTCCTGGAGTTCCGGGAAGGGCCGGTAGTCAGTTTTCACGCCAGCTTTGACGTCCAGGGCCACACGCATACACCCATCGAGATTTATGGGACCGACGCCACGCTGCTGGTGCCGGATCCCAACACTTTTGGAGGACCGGTTCAGGTACTAAGACGCGGGAAATCCCCCGTAAATATCCCCCTCACCCATGGATTCGGCGACCGCAATTATCGGATTCTCGGCGTGGCGGAAATGGAGAAGGCCATTGCGTCTGGAAAGCCGCACCGAGCCTCCGGTGAGCTCGGGTATCACGTTCTGGAGGTGATGCAAGCAATCGTCGAAAACGCAGCCCAAGGATCGCCCATTGAAATTTCGTCGGATTGTGAGAGGCCTGCAGCGCTGGCGCCTCAGCCCCGCTTAGGAAGTCTGGAATGAAAAAAGAAAAATCAGCTCTAGTTCTATGGGGCGGCTGGGAAGGACATGAGCCCGGTCGCTGTTCCGAGATCGTTCAAGGGATGTTGACGGAAAACGGTTTCAAAGTGACGAGAGAAACGAATCTTCAGATCCTGGTTGAAGCGGACTTAGCCAGCTTCGACCTCATCATCCCGATCATTTCGATGGGATCGATCACGGATGCCCAATGTAAGGCTTTAACCACCGCCGTCGAACAGGGTGTTGGCATCGCCGGATTTCATGGCGGTATGGGCGACAGCTTCCGCAACCATACAAACTATCAATTTATGACAGGTGGCCAATTCGTCGCGCATCCCGGCAACGTCATTAACTACCGCGTGAACATCGTCGATCATTCCGACCCGATCACCGCGGGACTCGACGATTTTGATTACCGGTCTGAACAATATTACATGCATGTCGACCCGAATAATCACGTGCTTGCCACCACAACTTTCTCCGGGGAACACGCCGCCTGGGTCACTGGCGCGAAGATGCCCGTGGTTTGGAAACGGCGGCATGGACATGGCAAAGTCTTCTTTAGCTCGTTAGGCCACGCCGCATCAGAATTTGAAGTGAAGGAAATGAGAACGATCTTGCAACGCGGTATGAGCTGGGCGGTGCGGGAGTGACGTGGAGCAAAGATGAATAGCCGCAAAAGAACGCAAAGAGCGCAAAAACAGTCCATTTTCAGAACCGAGCGCGCCTTGCTTACAAGGTCGTCGAGGTAACGAGAAATTGCGGCGCCCTAGATCGGATTTTCTCTTTTTTTTGCGTTCCTTGCGCTCTTTTGCGGCTATTCTGGATTTATCCGTGGCGCTGAGACAGTCTGGGGAATTCCAGGGTTGACAGGAAGATTACTATGCCATCCAACCGAACGGTGATCGAGGAGCTTCCCATCCGTAAAGGGCCTCCCGGCAAGGGGTCGCTTAAGTACGGACTACGGAAGTCTTTTCAAAGCGGCACCCTCACCACCCTGCTCCTGTTTCTACCTCCCGCGCTGGTTCTCTTTAGCTTATTCGTTATCCTACCGGTTGGTGAAGCCAGCTATTACAGCTTTTTTAACTGGAATGGGTACGGCCATCCCAACAAATGGATCGATTTCGAAAACTATCTCCGAGTCTTTAGCGATCCGGTTTTCTTGCAGTCGCTCGGGAACAACGGGCTAGTGATCCTGGTCTCCGCCTTTATTCAAGTACCGCTGGCGCTCTGGGTCGCTTTGCTAATCGCTGATCGAACCCGGTCCAGTGTAGTCTTTCGCGCGATTTTCTTTGTCCCCTACATCCTGGCCGATGTCGTTGCCGGTCTGATTTGGCGTTACCTGTACGACGGTGATTATGGCCTGGTCGGTACGATCTTTCGTTGGTTCGGACACGATGCCCCCGATGTATTAGCCGAGGTTGGTTGGGCGACAGCCGCGCTGTTGCTGGTGGTAGTCTGGAAATATTTCGGCTTCCATATGGCTCTATTCATCGCTGGACGCCAGAACGTTCCTAACGACGTGATCGAATCAGCTCGGATCGATGGGGCTAGCCGCTGGAAAATTACTCGCTTCATTGTTCTGCCTCTGATGCGGCCGGTAGTGGTTCTCTCTTTGTTTTTCAGCTTGCTCGGGTCACTGCAACTTTTTGACCTGATTATCGCACTCACGGGCGGTGGGCCATTAAATTCGTCGCACTCGGCCGTATCCTTCCTTTACACCTTTGGAATCAGACGGATGCGGGTCGGCTTCGGCAGCGCTGTCGGAGTCGTGATTTTTATTATCTGCGTCTTGGTCATGCTCTTTTATAAACGCATTTTCATGCGCGAATCCGCCTCCAGATGAAATCGTTCTTTAGTTACTATCGATGGTTGGTGCTACTGCTGGTAGCGAGCTTCTGCCTGGTGCCATTGTGGGCGACGGTGATCGGCGGATTTAAGACCACGGGCGATCTTCGCACGAACGCGCTCGGTTTGCCGCGGCATTGGGTAGTAGACAACTATATTTCCATTGTATCGACAGCTCGCTTCTGGCAGATGCTTTGGAATTCCACCGTCATCGCCGGTTTCACGGTCGTACTAACGTTGTTGGTGAGTTCCTTAGCAGCTTATACCTTAGCTCACATGCGTTTTGCCGGCCGCAAATGGATCGCGAACTATCTTACCCTCGGATTGACTTTCCCGTTCGCTACCGCCGTCTTGCCTGTCTTCATCCGGGTTCGCGATCTCGGCCTGCTTGATACCTATTGGGGCGTCATTCTACCACAGGTCGCCTTTAACCTGAGCTTTAGCATCGTATTGTTACGCAGTTTTTTTGCGGAGTTACCCAAGGAATTGTTTGAGGCGGCGATTATGGATGGCTGCAGCTATCCACGAATTTTCTTGCGCATCACCCTGCCGCTCTCTCGCCCGATCCTGGCCACGGTCGGCGTTCTCGCATTGGTCGGAAGCTGGAACAATTTCCTTTTGCCATTGGTTACGATCAACGACGAGGCGGTCTATCCGTGGCCGCTAGGCATTATGCAGTATCAAGGACAATACAGCATCGAATGGGGGAAGGTGTTGGCTTTCGTAACCCTGACGATGATCCCCGCTATTGCGCTGTATCTGATGGCGCAGAAGCAGGTCATTGCCGGCCTTACGTCGGGAGCGGTCAAGGGGTAGTTGGTTGGTGTTGACAAATTCCGGGTTGTTCGGGCGCCGGGCCATGACGTTTCTGCGCGGTGGACGATGAAACACCGGACATTCGCGCCAATCGCCTCGTTGAGAAGCACCTTCAGTGCGTGGCGTTTTGGTACACGTTTTCCTAGGGCTTTGCCCTAGGCTATATTGAATCGCAGCTTCGCTGCTAAACCAATCACCAATCACCAATCACTGATTACTGATTACTCAGCACGCTGGACCGTAACGCTTCCCCGACCCCGAGCTTGAATCTGGGTGACAAAACATCCACACTCCCCCCATGGGCGAGCTACAAACCTTCCTAGTGCCTGGCGTGGCGCTGTTCTTTTTCGTCGTTTTCGCCATTGTGTGGCTGATCGGTTTTATCCGGCAGCGCAATATCGGGTTTTTGATCCTGGCGTTTGTGATGCTGATGGAGGGCGCGGTGAACATTGCGCGTCAGGTGGTCTTTAATGTCATTTACTTCCATTCAACCGCCACTTCCGCTGTCCAAAAAGGGCAGAGCATATGGCTCATTACTCTCGTCACCTTGGGGGTCAATATCGTGCTTTGGATTTTAGGAATTCTCGGGGCACTCCTGATCGTCTTCCATCGATCCAAACTCCAAAGAGCCGACGGAGCCCATCCTCCAGTATCATAACTGGACGGTGCGAGTAGGTAACTCGCCCCAGCTTCCGCCACCGCCCCAATTCCATACAGACCAAACGTGTGTATGGCCGCAAATGCTTCGCCTACTCCGTTGCAGACTTCGCCCCATCTCCCCCTTTAGCTACGTCGGCCAGGGCTTCCCGACGACTATAACGAAATCTGCGTAGTCTGTGCAATCTGCGGATATTAAAAAATCCGAGGACTCACCCACCTGCCCAAAAAAAGATCGGTGGTTCCGCGGTTGCGGACCCACCGATCTGGCTATTCCCGCTTGTGAAAACAGGTTAGGCGTTTAGTTAGTGAATCTCAACTTTGACCTTCTTACCCGTTAGATGATCTAGATAGATTGTCTTGTTACCCTTCTTCTCGATCAATTCGTAACGGTTGCCCGCTTGTTGGATTTCCTGAGTAGTCACTACCGCTTCTCCAGTATCCGTAGTCGTGGTGGTTGTCTCTACCGGTCTTTGCACCGTGGTGGTTTCCTGGACCGTAGTAGCAGGCGTTTGAACGATCGCGCCGGTAGGCGCGACGTACACGACCTGTTGGCCGGTGTCAGTCATGACCGTTACCGCGTAGGTCCCTCCGGTATTCTGTATCACTCGCACCACTTTCGTTGGGGAAGCTATTCTTGTCTCGTTTATCACCGAAGATTGGACCACTTGGGGTAGCGCCGTAAATTGAATCTCGTCAGCTCTGGCGAGCGCAACGAGAGAAGCACTTGCTCCAGCGATGGCGATAAAACGGATTACGTTCTTCATTAATGTCCTTTCTCTAACAGTTAACCCTGCCCGCATTGGTCATTGGCGCCAACACCGGGAATTTCTCTACACCGTTACTTTCGCGTTCGAGACAGCCAGTGGATCTATTCCATTGGCCGTCCCCTCAACGAATTACCTAGGCAGAGTTAAGGCGTAGGTGAGGCTTTTTCTTTTCCTTTAGCCTTTTCCTTAGTCTGTTGTTCACCTGGAGTACGGGTCAGGTTTTTCTCTTCTTTCTGGCCCTTGTCCGGTTGGTCACCCGTCTTCTCTACAGTCCGAGGGGTTCCTGATGTATCCTTGTCCTTCCGTTCTTGCCCGTTTCCGATGTTCTTTCGATTCCCTTGGTCCCGCTGCTCGGTCTGCGTAGCGTGCTGACGCTCGGTGCGCTGTCCATTTTCTATGTTTTTTTCACCCTGATTAGAGTTACCTTCTTCGGTTTTTTCACGCATCGAACCAGGTTCCTGCTTGGTCTTTTCAGTCGTCGTATTCTTAACAATGACTCTCTTTCCGGTCTGATGATCGATGTAGATCTTGTCCGGACCCTGGTCTTGGACGAACTCATAGCGCTCGCCACCGCTCTTTATCTCATCCATGGTCACGGTGACTTCTACCGATTCGGATGTTCCTTCCTTGGGTTCGACGACCGTGCCTGGCCGTTCCACTATCGATCCGTCGGCGGTCACATAGACGATTTGGTTCCCGGTATCCGTTATCACCGTGATTTCATAGATGTTATCCGGGAATTCTACCACGCGGACAACTTTCTCCGGACTCACGATATTGCAGTGGTGAATGACCGTCGTCCGAACCACCTCTGGCAATGTCGTGAATTGAATTTCGTTGGCTTGGGCGATCGCACTTAGAAAGAGACCGAGTCCCGCGACCGCAAAAAAACACTTCGCTTTATTCATTGGCTAATTGGCTAATCATTTAGTTATATCTTTCCCTCCGCGCCGGATGCCATCGCACGGAAGCTCCCCTACCACTGTTTATCGCGTGCGTAATGCCGGATGGATTGGTGAATCAAGCCATTGGGGAGTTCACCGGGGCGCGACGGATTAGGAGTCAGGGCTGAATGTTAATGCGACCAGCCACCTGCACGCTTTCCACCATTTAACCGACCAATCTCATCTTGTTATCGCACCATAGAACCTAAGATTCTTTACTTCGGTACTCCCGTCGCACTCGTGAGTTCACTAAACGAGGATGGAACTACCAACCTTGCGCCAATCTCGTCTTTCTAGGCGCTCGGATGGACTCTGGTTTTGGGGCTGCTCGTTAGGTCTTGGACCAAGCGACAAAACTCCTCTTGGCGAGCCTCCGGATCGGGTGCGCCCAGAACGGATGATGGATGGGCCGTGATCAAATAGTTGCTACCGACCGCTTCGACCGCCGTGAGTTTCCCCCGAACGGCGGCATTTTCCGGACGTCGCAGCGCGCGCAGCAGCTGGTTGTCGATCGCTTCCAGGCGGCCCGCATAAAGCTTGGGAGCAGTCTTAAGTACCAGCCATCCACAAATTGCTCCCAGAAAAAGATAAAGCAACGCTTTCGTCTCTAGCGTGAGAGCATGGCGTACGGGGCTGCGGTTCATGCGACTCCAACCGGCCTGGAGAAGAGATCGGGCAAGCGGAACTCGTCCTTACCCTGAAATCTCCCCAACAGGCAGGAATTCGTCGTGATGGCGAACGATGAATTCCGCCACCGCTTCCCGCGCCACCCCAGGAACATCCATATCAGCATCGTCAGGGACGTCATTGGAATGGGTCACCAACCATTCCTTCAAGATCTGTTTTAAGATATCCGCTCTGGTTTGACCGAGCGCCTCACTTTGGCGGCTCAGCCATAACGCGCAGTAGGGGGACAGATTTTGCGTTATGAATGACTCCGCCGAATCGTCTGGGTATTTCTGTGAATTGCCAAAAATGAGCATAGAGGTAATCTCCTGGCGTAGGGCACTGCCTCAAGGGTCCACAAATCTGAGTTAGCGCGCCCCGCCTTAGATCGATTTTGGCTGGCTTATCGGTCGTAACCGACACCTGCATCAAGGGCGACAGCGCCGGGAACGAGCGCGAACCGAAGCCGATGGTCGACAAAAATTCCTCTTTGCGTCCCGACGAAAGCGCACGTTTCTTAGTTAAGCGCTCAAATTTTATGAGGCCTGAGCGCCGGGAATAAGATCACTAAGCAGGGCGGCCGCGATCTCTGGAATGGATTAACTCAGCATCAAATGCCCAGCGAACGAATTAAGAATGGTGTCACCGAGCTGGCCTACGCCTTAGGGGTCAGGCGGGCCACTTTGGAAGCGACGGCAGACGGGATTATGGCGCTGGATGCAGAAGGTTATATCATCAGCTGGAATTCCAAGTTTTTGGAGATGTGGGGGCTATCGGAGCAGTTGGTTCGTGCACGAGATACCCAAAAGGTCCGCGAATTCATCGCACGGGCATTGAAAGATCCGAACGATTATCCAGCCCGAATTGCCGAAATCGAGACTACGTCAGAAAAGAGCTTCGACTTGCTCGAACTGCTGGACGGTCGGCTTATCGAACGCTACTCCGAGGTCATTTCGGTTGAGGGTAAGGCAGCAGGGAGAGTTTGGAGTTTTAGAGATGTGACTCAACGTCATCAATCGGATTTAATCTCCCGCCGGCTGGCTGCCATTGTCGATAACTCGGATGATGCCATCATCGGTAAGGATCTGAATAGCATCATTACCAGCTGGAACCACGGCGCAGAACGGATTTTCGGCTACACCGCCGAGGAGATGATTGGGACCTCAGTGATGAGACTTATCCCGCCTGACCGCCAGGGAGAAGAAGAGGAAATCCTCGCGCGTTTGAGACGAGGCGAACGCTACGATCATTTCGAAACGGTTCGCATCACCAAAAATGGTCGTCTACTGCACGTATCTCTCACGATTTCACCCATCAAAGATGCGGCCGGCGTCGTCATCGGCGCGTCGAAGATTGCTCGGGATATAACGGACCGAAAGCTGTCCGAAGCTGCCTTGAAGGAAGCGCAGAGAGTCGCAGAAGCTGCCACCGCCGAGAAAGAGCGTCTGTTAACCAGCGAGCGAATCGCGCGCTCAGAGGCCGAACGGGCCAGCCGGATGAAGGATGAATTTCTGGCGAACCTTAGCCACGAGCTACGAACTCCACTGAACGCCGTACTGGGCTGGGCCACCGTCCTCCGGGCCGCCCACCATGAAGACAAAGAATTGAACCAAGCTCTCGAGGCGATAGACCGCAATGCCCGAGTTCAGGCTCAAATCATCGATGATCTGCTGGATATGAGTCGTATTATATCCGGGAAGGTGCGCCTTGACGTACAGCTCCTTGATCTGCCGTCTGTGGTGCTGGAAGCAATCGAGACAATGCGCGCGGCGGCTTCGTCTAAAGGAGTTCGCCTGCAGACCGTGATTGATCCGCTTAACGCACCGGTTTCTGGTGATCCAAATCGACTTCAGCAAATCTTTTGGAATCTGCTCAGCAACGCCATCAAATTTACACCACGAGGCGGGCGCGTTCAGGTGGTGCTCGAACGGATAAACTCACACTTGGAAGTGAGCGTGAGTGATACCGGCGAGGGCATCGCACCTGAGTTCCTGCCATACATTTTCAATCGATTTGAGCAAGCAGATGCTTCGACTACCCGTCGCCATGGCGGCCTCGGATTGGGTCTCTCGATCGTAAAAAACTTGGTTGAATTACACGGTGGCACTGTGCGAGCCAAGAGCGGCGGTGTCGGGCAAGGGGCAACCTTCATTGTCAACTTACCCTTAACAATATTGCATCCGCCTCCCGATCATGGGGAGCATGAACATCCCAGGACTCGAGCGGGAGAGCCGCCACTACTTCCCTCTCTCTCTCTTGATAAAGTCAGCGTGCTTGTAGTTGATGATGACGCCGACGCGCGAGCCCTCCTCCGGGTACTACTAGAATCAGCGGGAGCAAACGTCCGTCTGGCAACCACGGCTGATCAAGGACTCGAACAGCTCCTCGCTCATGAGATTGACGTGTTAATCTGCGATATTGGGATGCCGGGAACCGATGGCTACACCTTAATGCGACGAGTCCGTACATTACATGATCCTCGTAAAAGTGACGTCGCGGCCGTCGCTTTGACTGCGTACGCCCGATTGGAAGACCGTACCCAAGCGATCCATGCCGGCTTCCAAAATCATCTTCCAAAGCCGGTCGAGCCGACCGAGCTTCTAGCTGTGGTGCGTAGCCTTTCCAATCCACGGGCCCAGGCGAGGTAGTGGGTGAGAGGTGATTGGTGAGTGGTGATTACGCGAAAGTAATCAGTAATCAATCACCTTCCCGTCGGCTGCGCCGCCACCAGCTTGGCGAGTTCGGTAGGGCCGATTAGCGGTAATAGCATGCCCCATGGAAGATTGCTCGACGAACTCTTGGCTAAATATTTGTCCGTTCGCGGAGCAGGAGCGGCGGTCCCTGGCAGCATCCGGTTCCCCCCTACCGCCGCTCGCGCCTTCCCAACAACGACCTATCGCGAGGTGGCAGTCGCCCGAACGTTCACCTCGCTCTCCGCCACCGTAGTGAGCTTCTTGTCGGCCTCACTTTCCTCATTCAAGGTCTCTTGTAAAACGTCGGCAATCGTTTGGTAACCTAAACGCTCCTGGCAATTCATTCGGGACATTCAGATCCAGACTGTGCTAAGCTCACAACTGCCGGCTAAAGAAAATGCGTCACCCGCTGCGAATTCTAGTGATAGAAAATCACGAGGTCACCGCCACCTTCTTATCTTTATTCTTACAACGGTCGGGACACCAAGTCACCGTGATACAAAACGCAGCGGCGGCTTTAAACCGGAACGATCTGGCTGGCTTTGATGTGATTTTGAGCGATATCGGGCTACCGGATATCAATGGATGGGATCTCATGCGAGCATTGCGGCCGCGGACGGGAGCGCACGCTGTGGCGATGAGCGGTTTTGGCGCCGAAGCCGATATCCAGCGAAGCCTCGCCGCCGGATACCAGGATCACTTGGTCAAACCGTTCACGCCGGCGGTCCTGGAAGCGCTGCTGCAGCGGGTCGAACCGTCCCGCTCCTGCTAATTCGTTGAGAAGGAGCCAGGAGGTCCTGGGTCAGATACCCGTTGGGCAGTGGGTGAAAGAGTGACAGGTGATTGGTGATTTGTGATTGGTAGGCATTGGCGGCGAACTGAGCCGAGTCGGAGAGGCGGCCGGAAGACCAAAAAATACAAATTGCTTGACCCCTAACCGCCTTGATCGCCGGTTATCACCAATCACCAATCACCAATCACGTTGTCACTCTTTCACCCCTGCCCAGCGGGGGAGTAACGGCTTGCCTACCTCGTGTTCGACGATGAATGAGCCCGCGGATCCAGATATTTGACTATTAGCCTTCTTTTTTTCGGACGAAACATCGATCCAGATCAACTCCTGGGCGCGATTAACAGGTGCACCGTAAAAAATCATCTTCATACAATAAAATAGGAAACCGTTCATTGTGGCAGACCAACCAGACCAAAAGCAACCAGGGGCAACCCTCGTGTTTCAAGAAGCATTGATGCAAGCCATTGAGCTCTGGGACAAAACACCGGTATCAATTCTGGACCAACAAGCGGTGCAGACACATGCGTTGCTAATGGCAATGGGCAAGTACATCACCTATCGCAAAGAAAAAAGGGAGCTAGAGTCGTGCCCGGATGGCTCAGACTTTATCCATCGTCTTATAATGGACTTATAAGCAAGATCGAGATCGATAAAAACGTGCAATGGTTTGATGCGCTTAGGAGTGAACACATTTACAAAAAGATTGAGCTGGTTGGTTCTTCTCCGAACGGCATCGAAGACGCAGCGAACAACGCGATCACGCGAGCTGGCAAGACGATGCGAAATATGAAGTGGTTTAAGGTCACCGAGGTGCGCGGCCACCTCGAAAATAACAAGGTTGCGGACTGGCAGGTGACAGTGAAGGTCGGTTTCACTCTGGATACCTGATACGGAGTGATATTCTCGGCGGCTTCTTGAGCGACCGCAGCGACTTTAGCCTCCCTCTTCCGGCGCAAGCTGAGCCAAGGCGAGCTTTCGCAAATTCAAGGCTCCACCGATTCGATCGACCCACCGTGCCGCCGTTGCCAGATCCCGGAGCACTCCTCTCTCTCGGCCAGCGCCCGTTTCAGCCCCCGGTCTAAGCTAAGTCCTTTGACTCTATCTGGGCCTAAAAGTTGCTGATTAACGGCTCTTGTCAGTACGGGTCGAGCCCAGCTGCATATGTTTGCAAATGAATTGGGCTGACGATGCAAATCAGAAAAAATTATGGAAGGCGAAATCATGGGGTCCGAATCGGCGCTCGAAGCTGTCCGTCAAGCCGAGCAGAAATACCGTAGCATCTTCGAGCACAGTGTTATTGGGATTTTTCAGACAACGCCGGTGGGGCAATATCTCAGCGCCAACCCGGCGCTTGCTCGCATGTATGGTTATAACTCGCCCGAGGAGTTGATCGGGGCATTAACGGACATCAGCCGTCAACTCTATGTCAAACCCGGCCGCCGCGCTGAATTTCTCAAACTGGTGCGTGTACACGGGAAGGTGATCGATTTTGAGTCACAAATTTACCGGCGCGATAAAAGCGTCATCTGGATTCTGGAAAGTGCGCGCCTAGTGCGCGATGAGGTCAGCGGCGAAGTACTCTATTACGAAGGCATGGTGCAGGATATCACGCAGCGCAAGTTGGCCGAGGAAGAGCGCGACCAAGCCAACGCTCGCTTGGCTCTCCAATACGCGGTAACGCGCACACTAGCGGAAGTGCGGCATCTCGGTGAGGCTTCGGGCAAGATCGTTCAGTCGATCTGCGAAACCATGAGCTGGGATGTTGGCGGGCTGTGGTACGTGGATGCGGACGCAAACCTGCTGCGGTCCGCAGACGTTTGGTACGCGCCCGGAGTTAACGCCCATGCTTTTATTGATGCCACGCAGCGGGCTGCTTTTGCGCCCGGCATGGGCCTTCCCGGGCGCGCCTGGTCCAGCCGCAAAGCATTTTGGATTCCCGATGTAGTCGTAGATGACAATTTCCCACGCGCTGCAGAAGCGGCGGAAGGAGGGCTCCATAGTGCATTTGCGTTTCCAATTATTCTCGGCGGCGAAGTGACGGGGGTAATGGAGTTCTTCAGTCGTGGGATCCATGCTCCAGATGATGATTTACTCTCGATGCTTACTGCGCTGGGCACGCAGATAGCCAAATTTATCGAGCGACAACGCATGGCAGAACAGCTTGCGCAATACACGGGAAACTGCTGAACCCAACCGATTGCCACTGAAGCTTGCGACCGATCTTGGGCGCGACCCTCCCATTCCTCTATCGGCACCGGATGATACCGGCGACCAGAATTGAGCAGGCTTCCATTGAGGCTAGCCGAAGCGGGGCGACTCTTCGCTAAAGCAAAAGGAGGGCGAGCTGTAGCGAACGCAGGCGATTATTACCCAAAGCCGCGTCTGGCAGCCGTTGGTATCGAAGAGACTTGCGCAGAGTCTAACTGAGTTGTGGTTGGAACTGCAGAAGCTGCAATGATGATGTTTGTAGGGAAAGACAACGCCAGCTATTATCGATTACTGGCTGCACAAACATTTAATGGCCTTCGAAAAACGGTCTCTGCGCTTTTACTTAGCAGCAGCCACGTTAACAGCCGACTTTGCCAATTTAGTCAACTTCTGGTCAGTTGCTCTTTCCTCTTCAAGAGTCGTCTTAAGCATATTCGCGCCTTCTTTGTCCCCTAAAATTTCAGCATAAGTGCGAGCCGTTCCGTACCCCGCCATTTCGTAATGCTCTACTCGTTGAGCCGCCGCAATTAGGCCTGCATCTTTGACTTCGGCGTCGGCTTCTTCCTCGATCATTTCAGCACCCTCTGCAACGATGCCTTCCATTCCTTTGCATTTAGCTCCGCGGCAGGTCTCTTTGTGGTTGGACAAAATCTGCTCCAAGCGTTGCGCGTGACCTCTGGTCTGTTCGAGGTGTTCGTGAAAACCTGCAGCAAGCTCTTTGTTAGTCGCCGCCTTCGCCATTTTAGGTAGAGCCTTAACGAGCTGCTGCTCCGCGCTGTAAAGGTCCTTCAATTCATGAACATAGAGGTCTTTGAGAGTTTCGAGTTCCATATTGCCGGTGTTCGTAACCCGACCATAGGTTGGCCTTACTAATCGGTGAAGCTTTAGGGCCAGGATCGGTCGTCCGGAGTTAAAGGCATACCGACATTGGGATGCCTGGAGAGGACGCGTATTCGCTGATCCAGCGCCTGCGAGTACTCGATCCAAGAACGGCGGACCGAGGGCCACCGACGCGACACCGGGCGCTCAAACGGACGCGCCCTGATGTCGGAAGCACTTTCCTCCCCTCATGCTTCTCTTGTAGTTCGCGGCCCAGAGATGAGGCGCGTTCGCTGAACATCCGCGTTCAACCGAAAAAAAGGCCCTGCGTCGACCATGTTCGCGCTTCCTGGTCTACGCTCCTGCACTGACGAAAGCGGAGAATACGAAGTGGAGCGGTGACGAGAACACGTGAAACCCCGGCTCCTCGATTCGAAGCAGTTGCTCCATCGAGAAAAAGGCCGCCATTGCGTCGTTCTGTCGAGAACCGTCCAGTGCCTTCAAAACGAACTGGTCGTATCGCATGTCATCTTGAGCAAGATCGTCAGCTTTGCCGTATGTCCCCCAAGCGTCTTAGTAGTTGTACAATCATCGTCGTGGAAGATCACGACGACGCGCGAACCTACTTGGGAATTTTTCTGCGTGGTCTGGGCGCTAACATTGTGCTGGCCCAAGATGGAGTCGAGGGCCTCGAGGCCGTGAAGAGTAACAAGCCTGATTTAGTTATCACCGATCTCCAAATGCCTCGAATGGACGGGTTTGACCTGTTGCGCGAGATTCGCGCCCTCCAATCGAACACTAAAAGTAGTGTGCCGATCATCGCGATGACCGCTTTCGACATCGGTAGAGAAAGCGCTCGGCTGATGAATATGGGCTTTCAGGCATGCTTGCCAAAGCCTTTTACGGTTGAAAAATTGCTCGTGACGATCCTTGCCGCGCTCGACAGCTAAATCTAGACCGCGTCCGATTCCGTACTAGGACTTGGTTCGGTTGTCGGCCCGCCATCCTTGAGTACGTCCGCGATCTTCTCTGTGGTTTCGCTGAGAATGTCAGACGCCTTGCCAACGGCTTCAGCTTGGGGTAACCCGGCTTCTTCCAGTTCAATCTTTGCCGTCTCAATCAGAAATAGAGCCGCAATGATTGAGGATGAAACCTCGTCGTGGAACGCTTTATTGATTCGATTCCGTTCTTCCTCACGACCAACAATCCGGCCTTGCTCGAATTGAGCCGAGGAAGAGTCAAAAACGTCGAGCATCAAGTAACCGATCTTATGGTTGGATCGCACCAAGAATCCCGGTGCGGGGTCCGCGCCAAAAAGTCTTTTCACCGTGCAACCGATATATTCGATTTTCTGAGAACCGGTTTCACCGGAGAGAGGAAACCACGATTCCGCCATTATCAGCAAGTCATCCGGATTGGAGGCCCTGATTTCGCCTTCCGAGAGCCCCGTATGCTCAAGAAATTTTGGGTTCCAAGCAATGAACGAACGATGTTCAAAGTCCACAATTGCTCTGGGCAAGCCAAACCCATTTAAGGCGGTACACAATTCCTGCAGATTTTGCATTGAGAGGGCGATAGCAGACTAAGACGCGTGGCTTCGCGTTAAGTCAAGCACGGTGCAAGCTGTTACTGCGCCAATCTACGCAGGAGACCAGCGAGAAAAGTTGTAGCCAATTCTCGCTGGCTCCCGTTTCTATCGCCTGACGTGGGCCGGGAAAGCCGCCGTTTCGGACCAGGAAATAGCAGCCTTCCGACCCTTCATTCCTGTTCGGGGCGACTTTCGCAGGCGGCCTTGATAAAAGATATTTTTTGGTGGTACCAGCTAAAGCGCCGACTCTCCGCGCTGCGGTTCTGTATCTTTCAGCTCGGGTGAAGTCTCTAGTACAATTCCGGCGTCGGTATGTCGGAACGTGGCCTGACGCTCGACTCCAGTTCCAAAGTCTCTAAATCGCAAGCTGAGGTCAGGTTCAATGCCCGAGACCGCTTCTGTTAAGGAATCAATCCACGGCGGCCTCAATAATCGTTCGAAATCCTGGCGTTGTTCTTCACTAAAACCATAGGTGAAACATTCCGGCAGCATAGAAACGCCAACCTGGCGATTGCTTAAAATCGCCAGTATTTCTGAGCCGGTTTGGCTGCTGTGGAGATGCTCTTCAAATCTTGCTTTCGCTTCATTCAAAGCGCTTGGGTCGTAGGCTGGCGTGAGCTTTGAAATCCTATTCATTCGTGTCGGTCTATTTGGGAAGCATCCAAGCTAACCTATTCATTCACATGGTGGGCCATCAAGAACACCCTTAGCTCAGACAGCGCGGCATCCTAGGAAACCCGTGGCTCGATCGAGGCGGATCGGGCAACCTCGCCAAGACCGATCTGACAATGCAGGGGCTGGCTTGGGCCTAGTTCCTCTGTCACCACTTCAAATTTCTCGAGACGATGATTTCCGAAGGTCATGATGATCGGCACATCCGCCGCATCCCGGCCCCGACCGATCACAATGCGACCGATTCGACGTTGATTATGCCGAGCATCGAAACTGTACCATCGGCCACCGAGATAGACTTCAAACCAAGCGCTAAAATCCATCGGATCAGGTAAAGGCGGGACACCAATGTCTCCCAGATAACCGGTTACATATCGCGCAGGAATGTTGAGGCATCGGCAAAGCGTGATCGCGAGGTGAGTAAAATCACGACAGACACCCACTCTTTCCTTGAACGCACCCAGAGCCGTCCGGTCCGCTCGAGCCTGTTGATAATCGAAACGAAGATGACTGTGCACGAAATCGCAGACTGCCTGAACTTTTGCCCAACCCGAAGCGAATCGAGCAAACCGAGCCCAAGCAAAGTTCATCAATTCGCTGTCCACCTCGCAGTACCGGCTCGGCAGGAGAAAAAGCAAACTTGAGGCGGGAAGCATTCCCAAATTCAACGCTTCAGCCTGCGGTGCCTGGGCGTCCGGCTTGCCACTATCCCAAACGATGGCACCGGTTTGGAATGAAACCGTTGTGGCGGTAGCACTGAGCCGCCCACAATGATTGCCAAACGAGTCACCAAAGTATTCGACAGCGAACGCAGGTTCAATCCGAGGCCTATCCGCAGTTAGGAGCGCCGGTTTGCCAGACGGATGCACGCGCAACAGAAACACGATGGTGGCGGAATCAAAAAGGCGGATTGCAATATCATAGCCGATTTGTATCAGCATACTTCAAAACCTTGTTCGTTTTTGTAATCCTAGTCGGTTGGCATGGTCCGCTACTTTTAAAAGGGTGCCGTCCGTTGATTTTCTACAGATACCAATGCTTTTTTCCCGATCGGCTGAACGGCAAGTCTCTTACTGAGCGTAACTGGGACGCCCCAATAGAACAGGAAGCCAGCGAAAGGTAAATCCCGCCCCCTTCGCTGGCTTCGGGTTGTGATGTCTAGCTGGATCGGAGCAGCAGCCGATACAGGACGAGTCGATGAGCTGCCCGAACCGCTTAGTATTCGTCGCGGATGGTGCGATCGGTCTTTTTTTTCGGCAAAAATCGATCCGGAGCAATCGGTCACTTCCACCGGGAAAACCGCAACCGCTCTGGCCTGCGAATTCGAGACATTATTAGGTGCAGACCGCTGAGTTTCCGCCCTAAAATGCAGAGACTCCAAAGTGATTGCGGATTTCATTCCTGCGATGGCTCGCTGACTGTCGAATACCCCGCCTGACGGATCTTAAAACGACCAAACCTATTTCGCGGCCATTTTAGTCGCCGCCGGGTTTACATTTCCTTCGGCAATCGAGGTCAGTTTCCGATCGGCCGCCGCTTCCTCATCAAGCGTGGCCTGCAGGATTTTCGCGATATCGTGGAAACCCAAACGCTTGGCCAGGGTTCGCGTCGTTCCATAGCCGGCCATCTCGTAATGTTCCACTCGCTGAGCGGCTCCGATTAATCCAGCATCGCGAACATCCGGCTGCCCCTTGGCCTTAATGAATTCCTCTCCTTCCTTAACCAACCCTTTCATCGCCTCGCAGGTTTCGCCGCCCGCCTTTTCGTTGAGGTTTTCGAAAATTCCATCGAGTCGAGTGACGTGCCTTCTTGTTTCTTCCAGGTGATGCGTAAAGGCATCTTTCAACTCAGTCGAAGAGGCGGCTTCCGCCATCTTAGGTAGCGCTTCAACGAGATGTTTTTCGGCGTCATGTAGATCACGAAGTTCGGCGATCAGGAGGTCATGTACTGAATCCAACTTCAAAGAGGTAAGTCTCATAACGTGTGTTCGTTTACCAAAGGAGCTCTGGTTTTGTTCTTCTCACCTTGTCTGCGACGCCGGTGAGTTAGGCGCTCGAGCCGTTCTGGAGCGAGCGCTCGTAAGAGCCAAGCATTTTGACGCATTTGCGAACGTGGTTGTCGACGAAAATATTCCAGAAGAACACCATCAGGAAACTCGCCGATACTCTATGCACAAACGGTTTTTATCTTTCCATTTCCGCTGAGAGCCTGGCATTCCGAATTATCGTGTACCCAAATTCGTATCCTTACTATCTAGTTCGTCATTTTTGAAAGTGATATTGATGTACTTATCTCCTTCTACGTATCGCCAGGTCGTTCGCTTGTAGATCAACTTGTCTTCTGTGCTGGATGAACTGGGCGACCCGAGGATTGCCTCAACTTCTTCCTTAGACATATTTTCGTGGATTTGGTCGAAGTTCGCGCGGTGTAGCTTCGACGCCGGGATCGCGGTTTTTTCGCAACTCGATACAAAAAAAGTTGCTACGAAAACTGCGGAGGTGATCCAAGGAAGGATTTTAGATTTTCCGTTGTTCATAACTAATCTCTTCCGTGACTTCGCTGGTCAACGCGGGTCTGGACTTTTTTAGCCGCCGGTTTGGCTTCTGCGTTACCGGCACGCTGTAAGTTGTTTCCCTCCAACGCCTAGTGCTCCTTTTCACAATCAGGCATCCACAGAAGAGGTTTTCTGCGAACAGAAACCTGGCAAGATGAGCGTTCCTAAAGACTCCGACGCCTTAGCCGCCGCAAAGCAAGGGCGCCGCCGCTCGACGACTGCGGAGAAAAGAAGCGTCTCGACCTCCAAACCAGGCTCACCGATTCCAAAGTTTCTTAAGATCCTAGGTCCCGGTCTTATCACTGGTGCCGCAGATGACGACCCGAGCGGAATCGCGACCTATTCCAGCGTCGGGGCTCAGTTCGGCTATGGAATGCTATGGACGATGCCGTTCATCTATCCCTTCATGGCAGCGATTCAGGAAATCAGCGCCCGCATTGGACGCGTCACCGGCCGGGGAATCGCTGCTAACATGCGGCACTGTTATCCTCGGTGGCTCCTTTGTACGATCGTCGGCTTGCTACTCTTTGCTAACATCATTAATCTGGGAGCCGACATTGGAGCGATGGGAGCCGCCGTCGATCTCCTGATTGGCGGCCCCGTACCGGTCTACTGCGTCCTGTTGACCGTTTTTTCGTTGCTTCTTCAGGTCCGGGTTCCCTACCAAAGGTACGCAGCCGTTCTGAAGTGGCTGAGTTTAAGCCTTTTTGCCTACGTGGCTACTGTCTTTATCGTCAAAGTCGACTGGATGAAGGCGCTTCAGGGCACCTTTGCGCCGAAGATTTCGCTTAGCTCTGACTATCTACAAGCGCTGGTCGCCGTGTTTGGGACCACGATCAGTCCTTATCTATTCTTTTGGCAGTCCTCCGAAGAGGTAGAGGAGATGGAGAGTGTCCCGAAAGATAAGGCACTCAAGCAGGCGCCCAGCCAAGGACCCAAGCACCTACAGCGAATTAAGCTCGACACCTATTTGGGGATGGCATTTTCAAACTTAATCGCCTACTTCATCATCCTAACCGTTGCGGTTACGCTAAACGCCCATGGGCAAACCAATATCGCTTCCGCCGAACAAGCGGCTGAAGCGCTTCGGCCGATTGCCGGGCCATTCGCTTCCCTTCTTTTCAGTTTAGGGATCATCGGGACTGGACTGTTAGCGCTTCCAGTTCTGGCTGGATCCAGTGCGTATGCGATCGGCGAAGCTCTGCGCTGGCCGGTCGGGCTCGAGCGCAAAGCGAGCAAAGCGAAAGCATTCTATGCAGTCCTCGCACTATCGACCTTAATCGGCCTCCTCCTAAATTTTATCGGAATCAATCCGATTCGGGCCCTGGTTTGGTCAGCGATTATTAACGGCGTCACTGCCGCGCCAGTCATGTGTTTTATGATGCTAATGGCCAGTAGCCGTAAGGTTATGGGCAAATTCGCGCTGCCCACTTATCTAAGAATTTTTGGTTGGGTAGCGACACTCATCATGGGGCTATCCGCTATCGGAATGCTTTGGCCGAGCGGAAAGTGACGTTTTTCTAACAAATATCCGGTTGGCGAGGTTTTCACTGGCCTCATTTGCACGATGAAATTCTTGGAACTGTCCAACAGCGAGGGCCATACGGCACATATCTTAGATTTATTGCGACGTACCGCATCGCGCTGGAACCAAGATAAGTGCTCCCAGTTAGGTGCAGCCCTTGCCTACTACACCGTCTTTTCTTTGGCCCCCCTAATTTTGATTCTATTAGGCATTTTCGGCCTAATTTATGGTGGGAGCCACCAGGCAAGAGCGAAAATCCTCGATCAATTGAGTTACCTAGCCGATCCCAGCGGCCTTAAGGTTATCCAGGACATCGCGGACAATGCTGCCCAACCAGCCCTAGGGATCTTCGCGACCGCATTCGGTATTCTACTCGCCCTGTTTGGCGCTAGCGGCATTTTTGGTCAACTGCAAGACGCCTTAAATACCATCTGGCGTGTGAAACCAAAGCCGAGTCAAGGGATTTTGGGCTTTCTACGAGCTCGCTTCCTGTCTTTCGCGATGGTGGCAGGAGTCTGCTTTTTATTACTCGTGTCATTGATGGTGGAGGGAATCCTCAAGGGCCTGCATAATTACTTGCAGGCGGTCATGCCTGGCGGTCACTACTTGGGACTGACAATCTTCTACCTATTCGATTTCACGATAATCGTTCTGCTCTTTGCAATGATATTTCGGTATCTGCCGGAAGCGAAGATTGCTTGGAGCGACGTATGGACGGGCGCCGCTTTGACCGCGATCCTTTTTGTAATCGGTAAGTTTCTGTTTGGCCTATACTTGAGTAGCGGAGCAATTGGTTCCGCTTATGGGGCCGCAAGTTCACTCATCACGCTACTACTGTGGATCTTCTATTCTGCTCAAATCCTGTTGTTCGGTGCCGAGTTCACTAAAATTTACGCGGATTTCTATGGTTCCCGCCTCGAGCCAGAGCCCTCCGCGGTGGGGGTGGAAAATCGAAGTTGAACTGCCAAAAAGACGCATCTAGAAGAGGTGTCAGGCACAGACCGCTACGCCCGTCCGAGGCATCGCACAGCCTAAAATACTTGCCCAAGGATTCCTGCGTTTTTTGATTTCGGTAGTTTGCGCCGCCATCGCTCTGATCCATGGACTTCTTCTTCTGATGGCCTGGGCGGTGATAATCTGTGGATCAATCAGAAATCCATATAGCCGCTGCCAGACGAACCAAACTGCGTACAAACTCCGTTATTCCAACAAATCCTATGCTTTGGACAATCTTTGTTATTTTATTAGTGCTTTGGTTGCTCGGACTGGTCGGCCACGTCGCCGGCGGGTTTATCCATATCCTCCTGGTTATCGCGGTAATCGTATTAGTTATTCGGCTGGTTACAGGAAGAGCACCTTAGCGGGCTGTTGAAAAACGGCGGGGTGTAGATGTCCGGCAGTTTCAAATGAGCTGCCGGACTCTCATGAACCGATGAACCGCACGAATCGCGCTTTTCGCCGCTGATCTTTTGGCTGACGGTGTGGTCTTAATCTAGCTAGATTTCAAGTATATGCCGGACTTCCTCTGCCGTCTTTCCTAACCTCTTCTGAAGTCTTCCGATCAACTCGTCATCCTTACCCTCCGCGTAGGTGAGGTCATCGTCGGTTAACTGGGCATACTTTTGTTTGAGCTTCCCTTTGACTTCATTCCAAGAACCTTTGAATTGGAGTTTGTTCATATAAACAATTCGCAATTGATGAGTTCGTTGGCTGTTCGCGCGTGATTCTTGCCCATCTTCAGGCGATGAACCAAGCTCTGATCCCATTATCCTCGTAGTCGCAGGTACGTTCGTTCATGGCGGGCAGACGCTGGGGCAAGAAAGTCGCCGAGTGAATTTCCCCATGCAGGAGCGGGCGATGCGTCAATTTAACAAATCTTTCTGCCGTGGCGATCGCCACCGGCTGGGCTAACTCGATAGCGATTTCATCGTCAGATAGGTTTAGCCCAGGTCGCTCGAGCTTCCAGTCTGCCACATGCTTGGTTGGAAGTTCAATCATAGCCATCTCAGCACCGGTTGGCCGGGCTAAGGTCCCTTTCGGCATGATCTTAAATTGGAGGTAAAGAAATTGGCTCATATCTTTTGTTCAGTGATCCTTGGTGGCGGGGTTGGACTTTCTTCGCAGCGCGCTTAACTAAAGGATTGCCTCGCCGCTTGAAGGACTGCCGAGCCGGAGGCCGGTTTAGCTGGAGTGCAAGCCGGTCTCCTTGGGCTCTTGAGACCGGACCTCTTTCATAATTTCAGCAAGCAGCAAGTCAATCTTGGAGGGATCTGCTGGCTTGGTGAGGTGATAGTCGAATCCGGCGGACTTGCTTCGCCGAATATCCTCCTCCATGCCGTAACCGCTAACCGCAACACCCTTAAGAGAATAGCGTTCCCTCAGAATGCTCATTAGGTCGGTTCCACTTAAATCCGGCAGGCCGAGATCGCTGATAACCACATCAAAAACCTGACTCCCGGCTAGAGCCAGAGCCGCTTCCCCCGTCGCCGCGCTTTCCACAACGTGGCCCTTTTGCTTCAGGATCATCTGAAAGATTTGGCGAGTATCTTCGTGATCCTCCACTAAAAGAATGCGTAAGCCCACACTCGGTGTTTGAATCGTTGTCGTTTTTGATTTTAAAGCCGGCGAGAGGGCCGGTCTTCGTAAGGGTAGCTCCACGTGAATAGTCGCTCCGAGATTTGGCCCTGGACTCTCTGCCCAAATACGTCCGCCGTGGGCAACAACTATGGAGCGACTAATCGAAAGGCCAAGACCAAGACCGCCCGAGCGTCGAGTGAAATCAGGCCCAATCTGCATGAAAGATTCAAAAAGCTTGGGCGCGTCAGCCGGATCAAAGCCGATGCCGGAATCGGTAACCGTAACCCGGAAGAGCCTCGACTCCGGGTTGCTGGTCAAGATACGAATCCGGCCTCGAAACGGGGTAAACTTGATCGCATTTCGAATGATATTCCAAAACACTTGTTGAAGACGGACGACGTCACCAAAGCTTTGGGTGTCGTTGGCGCCGGTAGAGAGCGTCAAATCCAGACGCTTCGCCTCAGCCCCGGAGATACAAATGTCCACGGCCCGCCGGAGTACGAGGTGAAGGTCGAGCGCGCCCTCGAGCAACTCAAGCTTGCTATGGGCGATTCGGGTCAGGTCAAGGAGATCATCGATAAGCCGAGTCTCCAGCTCGATGTTTCGCCGAATCATGGCAAGGTCAGCTTGAATGCGAGGCGAAAGCGTTTGATCCTGTTGCAACGCGGCGACAGCCATAAGTACCGGTGTCAACGGCGTTCGCAGTTCGTGACTGAGCGCAGCTAAAAAACCGTCTTTCGCAAGGTTGGCGCGTTCGGCGACTTCCTTAGCCAACCGAAGCCTTTCGTCCGATTTTTGCAGAGTTAGATCCGTAACGACTAAGCAAATCACGTTTTGCTCCGAAAGGGACAATCGGCTGGCGGTAAAGTGAACGGGAATTTCATCGCCGGGTGCTCGGCGGAGAAAACTTTCGTGCTTGACCACGGATTCGGCTCCGGCAACAACGGCAGAGATCTTCTCCCAAGTACCGTCAAGCAGGTGCGGGCCAATCACCGAACTGATCACGCGCTCCAGCGGCATCCCTAACATTTCTGCGAACCTTTGATTGCAATAGAGGATGAGGCCACCGGCAGCGACGGTTACCGCCCCCTCCTGCATCTGCTCGACATAAACTCGATAGGGGTGTTCCGCGCCCGCTAAACTGTAGACCCGATTACCCGTGACTACGATGGCATCGACTTCGCCGTTACGGATGGCTTCGAGGGTTTCTCGCGCTTCCTGCAGATTGGTTTGGAGCCGGGTTAACTCGGTCTCACTAACCCAGCGACCTGGCGACGAATCGCTGACATCCCCGGCCCGCGCTCTCTGAACTTCAGCCATTTGACCTCTTGGTTTGAGGTTCGCTCGCAATATCAAGGCTGGAAAGCAGCTTGTCGCGGTCGGAGAAATCGCCAACCAAACGCTTCAACGGCAGCGGCCGGCTTTTGACTAGCGTCGGCGCCGCGATGATCTGTTGAGACTGCGCCAGTGCGGGCTGCTGATAGATGTCAACTACCCTAAGATCATAGCGACCCTTAAGGTGTTCTTCGCAAAGTGCTCGGATATTTGCTATGGCTCTTGCCGACCGAGCCGTTGCGCCAGTAACGTACAGCCGAAAAACGTATTTGACCGTGCTCGCAGCCTCCTTCAGATGTTTGTCGAACTCAGCAGCCAAATCCGCCGGGTCGCGTTCTCTGTGAGGCATAGCCTTGGGTTCCTATTGGCTGGGTGTTAATTCAAGTTGCCGGGGGCGCCATTCTTTCCAGTTCCATGCCCACGATCACTCGAGTGGAATTCGAAAGATCGCCGACGATGCGCTTAATCGGCTCAGTAAGGTGACGGACCAAAGTCGGGAGGGCTACGTAAAGGCGCAGCTTCCATTCGTCACCAACTTCGGAGACCGCCAACGGTTTAGTCTTTTTGGCTTTTTCTGGTAGCGGGGACTTCATTAGTGATGGTTTCTTTTCGGCCGGGCAACAATGCGCCGACTCTGCGCCATGGCTTCTCTATCGTGTTCAACTTGACCCAGCCGCCCTTTCTCACCGTTAACGATACGCTCAAATTCCTCTGCTTCACCGTGAAAAGCTGCACGCAGGGATTCGATCTGAGCTTCCATCGCTTTTCGCATCTTCGCTTTAGTTTTTTGAAAAAAAACATAAGTCCAGCTGCCTTAGCGATCACGAAAACTCTCGTCAACGATCTAAATCCTTAAGTTCATCTGGGTTTTTCCGGGGGTACCAGCAACCGGTGTGCACGCCATGGGGAGTAGCGCACGCCGGCTGTACCTCCATAAGGACGAGTTCCGGCTCGACCGTGGCTTCATTGTGCATTTAGGGTAGTAACTCCAACTGCTAGGTCGCTAAAAGACCGATATATCCACAATGAGCAATATGGCCACGACGTTCTCATGGGGCTTCGACCCGGGCAGGTTCAGGATAGTTCGCAGAACGAGCCCAATCTGGATTTAGCTAAAGAAGAAAAAAATAACGCGACTCCCGCTAGACATGACTAGCGAGCGACCAAATCTGTCGACGGCTGCGAAGTAATGTTCGACAACAGCGTGAACGACGAACGCGGGCCGAAATTCATCGGTAGGAGCACGCGCCTCAGTTCATGCACGCGCGATCTAACCTATCACCGATCGCCTTTCTCCTTTCACTTCTCGCCTTCCCACAGATCCACTCCAGACGCTGGCAACGAACTAAATCGTTATGCCACGCGGGGTTAGCGCAAAAAGAGAGCGCGAATACGAGAGAATCGAAAAGAAGTTCGAGAAGGAAGGCCGTTATAAAGGCCGCGAAAAGGAAGTCGCCGCTCGGATTGTTAATAAACAGCGAGCTAAGGCAGGAGAGACCAAGCAAGCTGATTCGACCAAGAAAGAGAGAACGAAGAAAAAGAGCTGATTCCACAAAGAGATCGTCTCCAGGAACTTTAACTCGGAAAATGATCAAGCAATTATGGGCACTATCCTACTAATATTGGTAATTCTACTGCTAATCGGCGCATTACCAACCTGGCCTTACAGCAGCGGATGGGGTTATTATCCCACCGGAGGTCTAGGTTTGGTCTTAGTCATCATCTTAGTATTGGTTTTACTTGGCCGATTCTAAGGAGGAAAAAAAGATCCGCAGATTCCGTCATCGAAGCCGTAAAATTACAGATCTCGTATAATCTGTCTCAGTTCGTCCGCAGTTTTCCCGAGCTTCTTTTGCAAGCGGCCCAAAAGCGCTTGCTCCTTGCTCTGGGCAAATATCAGGTCGTCATCCGTCAGGTTGGCAAAGCGCTGTTTCAGTTTGCTCTTGATCTCTTTCCAGGAGCCGCTCACTCGCATTTCGTTCATGCTCTCCCTCTTAGATCGCAGCAAAGACTTAGCCAGGCTGTCAGCGTTGCTGTTTTTTTGCATCGTAAGCTGATTGCGCTCCTGCGGCTCAAGATTTGTTGTTAGTTACCGACAACCACTGTGACGAGGTGCGGCGAACTAGGATGAACCCTCAGTTTGCTCCGCCATGCCGCCGTACGCTAAGCTTCAAGATGTTGTGATTGTCCTTGTCGAGGACCATGACGACATCCGCTCTTATCTCTCCGACTTTCTAGTCAGGAAAGGAGCTACGGTGTTCACCTGTTCTAGCGCGTTAGAGGGCTTGCAGGCTGTTCGCAGGTGCCATCCGAATGTTGTTTTATCGGACATCAGTCTACCTGACCAAAGCGGATTCGACTTACTGCACGACATCCGTTCACTCGGCTCAGAAAATGGTGGCGGCGTCCCGGTTATCGCCATGACTGCCCTGAGTGGAATCGTCGATCGGGATTCCACTATCGCGGCGGGGTTCAAGACGCATCTAGACAAGCCATTCCGGCCGGACCAATTGCTGGACGCGGTAGTTTCTGCGTTACACTAGGTCGAATGCTGGCGTTTGGCGGGCGTGAGGAAGTAGGAGACGATTCGACCGCATTCAGTGCGCTGGTCGAAACTCTATCCTGACACGACGGGCAGACGAATCTCAAACTCGCTCCCTTTTCCCGGACCTTCGCTCCGGGCGATGATAGTCCCATGGTGTAAATCGACCAGGCGCTTGACAACAGTGAGACCAATACCAAGCCCGGCTTGAGACCGGTCGCCTCCGGTTTTCGCCTGAGTGAACATATCAAAAATGCGGTCTAGCATCTTTGCCGGCAGACCGATCCCTGTGTCTTTAATCTTGATAACTGCTTCTTGGCCCTGCTGGGATAACGTGAACCAGATTTGCCCGGATTGGCCATTATATTTGATCGCGTTTTGAAGAACATTGGTCAGGACTTGTTTAAGCCTAGTACTATCTCCGTTAACGAAGATCGGTTTGGAAGGAAGCGTAACCATCATGGTCTGTTCCGACGCGTCAACCATTGGGCGGTTAACCTTTTCGACAGACTGCACAACTTCCTCGAGGTCGAGCCGTTCCGGATTCAGCTTCAGTTTATTCACACTAAGCCGAGCCAGATCGAGCACATCGTCAACTAGTTTGGCGATTTGTTGCATCTGGCGATCGATCACGTCCAGGGCCGATCGCGACTCAGCAGAATGGGTGACGGCCGGCCGGAGTAATTCGATGGCAAATGGAATCGCCGCCAAGGGATTTCGAAGTTCGTGCGAAAGCACTGCCAGAAATTCGTTCCGCGACTGATCCGTTTCCTTCAGTGCGTCTTCTGCCCGTTTACGTTCGGTGATGTCAAACAAGACGTTCACTGCGCCGATCAGCTTCGAGGATTTGTCGTGAATCGGGTTGGCATAGGCTAGAACAGTGAGACGTTCTCCGTCGGGACGTTCGATAATAATCTCGCATCCGTTGTATTCCCGGTTACCACGCAGAGCGAGTGCCATCCAGCACTGGTCATGAGCGAGCGGTTGTCCATCACTGGAACGAAGTCTAAAGGATCCGCAGAACCGGTCGACAGGGTCGTGCAGCTTCGGAGCTCTTCCCCAGACGCGCAACGCTGGTTGATTGTAGTAGGTAATTAGACCTTCTGCGTCGCAGGTGTAAGCCGCGGCGGGCAGCTTGTCCAGCAATTGGAGGAACTGCGCTTGGCCGTTACTGATTTCCGAGTCGGTGTCCATCTCTGCACTCCGTTTCGCAACCTAGGCCGGGTTCGCTCTTCTGCAAAATGCGGATAGTGGTCTTTAATTCGTTCTCGTCCTTCCGCCTTCGCCGAGATCCCAGTAGAGCTACTTCATCAGATCCAAAGAGTTAGTTCAAAGCGAATTAAGTTCGCGACTGGTTGATCTTATTCATAAATCACCGGGTCGTAATTGAATGCTCGCTAAATCTGACGCTGGCGCATCCGTTGAACTGGCCAAGCTGCTCGAGCTCGCCTATCTGGTGGTGGCTCTCTGCGCCTTTACCTGGGCAAAAGAATTTCTGCTGCCCATCGTAGTCGCAATTTTGGTGAGCCTACTGCTGTCGCCGGTAACATCGCGTCTCGAACGATGGCGGTTTCCGCCGATCGTAGCAGTTCTAACGGTAGTAGCGGTGGCTTTTGCTATCATTGGAGGGCTTTGCACGACCGTCTCGGTAGAAGCTGTCGATTTGGCAAATTCCTTACCTAAATATAGCGACAACATTCATGCGAAGTGGGTAGCCATCCAAAAAGGGCCACCGGGTCCGTTCAATCTCGCCTTCCGGAATGTGGGCTCGCTGATCGATGACCTCAGCAAAGAGACGGCGCCGGCAAAGCCTGGTCAGGAAATAGAGCCGATGAAGGTTCAGATCGTGAGCGGCACTGATGCAGCGCTGGCGTTTATCAGAAACAGTATGACCCCGGTGGTGGCTCCCATCGCGGATTTTGCCGTTGTGGTGGTATTGGTTTGCTTCATTCTCTTAGAGCGAAAAAGGTTGCGCGATCGGTTTCTCCGGCTGATTGGCCACTCCCGGTTGGCTACCACCACGCTGGCTATCGACGAGGCCGGGTCAAGGCTCAGTGGTTTCCTGCTAGGGCAGTTGCAGGTGAATGCCGCCTACGCGTTCGTGCTCTGGATCGGCCTGTCTTTGATCGGTATCCCCAACGCCATTCTCTGGGCGATTCTCACCCTCTTTCTGCGGTTTCTGCCTTATGTCGGTCTTTGGATCTCCGCTTTTTTCCCATTGATCTTGTCGGTCGCGATTTCGAGCGACTGGAAGCCGCCGCTGTTCACCTTCGCTCTCTATGGATTTCTTGAGGTCTTCACCAACAATTTCATTGAGCCAATTGTTCTGGGCGGGAGTACCGGCATATCACCATTGGCGGTGATCATTTCGGCGCTCTTTTGGACGTGGCTTTGGGGTCCAATCGGGTTGCTGGTTGCGACCCCGCTCGCTGCCTGCCTGGTTGTCCTAGGCCGATATTTCTCGGCGTTTCATTTCTGCAGCGTCCTGCTAGCCGCCGATCCACCAACTTCCTCAGAAACCAAGCTTCTAAGGTTACTTACCGAGAATCGATCCACCGAAGCGAAAGGGTTGATCCACGAACAAGACGGCCAGCAGCTTTCGGCCAAGCTCGCCGAAGAGCTACTGGTACCGGCGATTAGGGCTATCGAGAACGATTTCCTAGCCGGTACAGCCAATCAGACCAAATCTCAGATCTACCGGCAACTGAGGGAACTCATCGAAGAGTTGCCCATTGTGCCGGCAAACGATTCATCGGGATCGGAAGGCGAAAACACGGAAGAAGAAAAAACCGAGATTGTCATTATCCCTTACCTTGGTGAAGGAGACGAAGTTGTTGGAATGATCCTGGCGCGGCTGCTAGAGGCCGAGGGAATACCCACCGTTTTGCTTTCTTCGCGCGCCCTGCGGGCCGAGCGATTTCAGCAACTTCAGGAGTTGCGCCCCAAACAGATCGTACTTTCAGCGGTGCAATCGGGTTCGGTAAAAACCGTTGGCCGAATGATCCGGGCGATCCAGCAGGTATCGCCGAATAGCCAGATTTCGGCGTGTTTATGGAACTTGCCAAGAGAAGGAGCGGCACGGTGGCTTCGACGACTTAAGGATTCATCCCACGCGGTGTCCACGGGCATGAGCGAGGCCGTGCGCAATATTCAAGTGACTCGCAATGCCCACGCCGGGTCAGAACAGCCCTAGGTGGGCGCGACCGCGACCAGAGGATCGCGATCGCACGGGCTGGTTACAAACTCAGATCATGTTTTGGACCGGAGCCAGTTGATTAAATAGCTTCTTTTGAGCGAGCTGAAGCCGCGTCTTCACGGTGCCAAGAGCAATCGATTTGCGCGCAGCGATCTCTCGTTGGCTGAGACCTTCAAAGAAAGCGAGGTGCACGACTTCCTGCTGAAGTATCGGCAAGGTGCCAATGACACCGTGCAGTAAGTCCGCCAGATCCGAGTTCGCAGGTTGAAAGTCATGAGACCTGACTTCATCTCGGTATTCGGCTTTCACTTCCGTTTCAAAACGCTCCGTGGCGCGGCGATAGGCCAAGCGCCGCCGCAACCGGTCAAGAGCTCTGCGGCGAGCTAAAGTGACGAGAAACCCGTGGAGCCCTTTTTCCGCAATGAATCGGTCTGCGTTGTCCCAAAGTTGTAGAAATACATCATTCAAAGCGTCGTCGGTTTCGCCGTCCTCATGCAAGACGCTCTGGATCACAGCGCGAAGAGTGGATTCATATCGCCTATAGATCTCTTGAATCGCGTCGGACTCGCGTCTTACAACCGCTTCCATTAACTCGGCATCCGACTTCGATTCGATTGTTGCTATCGTTTCTGTGTCCATGGTTGTTTTCTTTTAAGAAACGATAACAACCTCAACGAGTTAGGAAATCGGGCGGAACCATGTTCGTTTGGTAGGGGTGACTCTCGAACCCCTATCAGGCGAAACCTGAGGTTATACCCGGGAGATCAGGGCATCCCCCTAGGGAGAGAGAGGCCGTACCAGGAGGGAGAGACTATACTCTCAGTGCACTCCCGGTAGCAGAGTCAGGGTGCGCCCTGATGGAACGAGCTTCGCCTCTTTTTCGGTACCGTCATTGCATTTCAGCTGAAACCCGCTTACATGCCTACACGAGCCTTCTAAAGCCGCGGTTTGTAAGCGCATATGAGACTTCCGGACGATTCTCGGCTTATCTGTTCAGGGCTGGATCAGTTTTGCTTGCCTTCCGCCCTGTTCGAGCGCTCCAGCAATCGATTTATTGGCTGGAACAAGAGTTTTATCGAGGCGATCGCTCTCTCCCCGGACGAACTGAGCGCAATCCCGGTTACGGAAATCCTTCGAATGGAAGCGACGACTGCTGAAGCTTCCGAATGCGACGCAGCTCCTGTCCCGGTACATCCGGAGCAGTGTATTTTGAAAGCCGCCTCCGACACCCAGCCCGTTACCGCGAAGCTTTTTGAGCGGGAAGACGGATATTCGCTTTTGATAATCGACGCGACCACCTCAGAACAAACCAACGAGGGATTTATTCGCGGTTTGTTGATGGGGAAGACTGAAGAGCAAGATCGAATCCGGCAAAAGTTCCATGACGATCTGGCTCCGCAGATTATGGCGGCTGCCTTTGCCACCGAAACGTTAGCCGAACGGGCAAAACAGGGCGCCCCTCAGGATCCGGAAGAGCTCAAGCGAATCGCCGACCTCATTACCAACCTGGTTGGGGGTATTCGGTCGGCCTTAGGGAATCACGCCGGGAGCGATCCGGCCTCCAATGGTTCTTGAGGCGTTCTCAGGAAGCTCCAATTTCAACGGAGCACAGACTATCCGGAGCACAGACGGTCAAGAAACCGCCTAAGGGCGGCCGGATCAGAAACTCTGTAACGGACTCGGGTTGGTCCCGGACCGACTTTAATCGTCACGGCGGCGCCTTTGTTATTTTCTGCTGCCGTCACTTCTACCACCGGCAATCGATTCGAGACATTGACCAAAGTTCTGGGCGTGGATCCTGTTTGGTCGCCATGTCGAAATTTGGTAGATCGTACAGCGCCACCACCAACGATCACGTCGGAGAAGCTCACCTCCTCGGTGAGCCGCGAACAATAACGAGAGTGAGCCGCTTTCGGCTACGCCTAGCGATAGAGAATCAACTGAAAGTCACCCATGCTACAATATGCCCTAATATTCTTGGTAATTGCCCTGATCGCTGAAGCACTCGGCCTCGGTGGCGTCGCGGGTGAATCCGCTTGGATTGCCCACGTCTTATTCGTAATTTTCCTCGTCCTTTTTGTTGTGTCCCTCATCTTCCGCCGTCGACCGCCGGTGTGAGAAGGTGAGAAGGTGAGAGGTGATTAGTGATTGGTGATTGGTGGTTTCAGAAACCGGTGCTCCATCGCTCCAGTACTCCATCACTCCACCACTCCGCTCCTTGGCCTGAGCTTGTCCCTACCGCGCTTGTCTCTACCTGCTCGGGCCGAGTATCTCCTCGAGATGATCCAAACAAATCTGGGACCAACCTTCCAAAGAGTCACGCTCGGCCTTTAGTTGAGGAGGCGTGAGAAATTCGACTTGGGTTATGGCGCTCTCGCGTTTGACCGCTTCGGGCGCCGGAAGTTCGACGACGTGTATCACTCCAAGGTGTACTTGCCCGACTTCGGTCGAATCGTCGTTGATCAACCCCACAATACGATGGGATCGCGGCGCGGAGATTTGGATCTCTTCATCGATCTCGCGCTGAACCCCAGCCAGATAAGCCTGATGATCGAGCGCGAATAGCCCTTCATCCTGGTCGTTCATGTGGCCGCCGATGCCGATGGAATATTTGGCAACCAGCCGTTGCTCACCCGAGCTCTTGCCTCGTCGATACCGAAGAATCTGTCCGGCTGAGACGATTAGCGCGTATGGAATAATTTGTTTTAGACTGGGGTCGGTCTCAGCCGACGAACGAGGTGCAAAGAAGTTATTCTCCCGATCGAGCAGGGAAGGAAGGTATCGATCGACGGCAGCCGAGTAACCTTGGAATGAGCCGAGCGAATCAAATAACGCCCGCCGAACAACCAAAATCATTTCTTCCTTCATTGGTAATCTGCCTTCTGATCCGAGTTACGATGACGAGGATCCCGACCTTCATCTAAGTCGAGGTAATCGAACATGGTTTCGATGTCAGCCCGATCTTGAAAACCACTTTCGGCCAATCGTTGCTTCAGGCGCTCTGAAGTCTCATCCCGCCACCCTTTCTTGCGGACCCAATCGTTCCACATCGAGATCTCTTCATCGGTGGGTGCTCGTCCTCCACGGGTAAAGCACCATTGCAACAGCTCGTGATCAGTCCCTCCCTGCAGAGCACGTTCGGCTAACTGCTGGTAGTCAATATGGAGAAAGCGACAAACTCGCCCGTCGAAGCCCAAGCCAAGCACTTTTTGGTAGTCGGCCGGTAGAAGATTCGCGGCATGGAGCCGGATTTTGTCGATCATCCGGGCAAAATAAAAGAGGCCTTCGGTTTTGACGTACGGACTGCGGAGGTGTTCAACCTTCATCGGATCGAGGGAACCGTACATGAGCCTGTCTCTCTCACAAATCATTTGGAATGATTTGAGGGATCCGTGTCGGAGACACGCCCGGCTTATCAAACCCAGGCGCGCGGGACCCCGCGGTGGGCGGGAGTCGCATTGTAAGACGGGAAAAACAAAATCTCATGCAAAGACGCCAAGACGCCAAGTTAGGACGGTGTTGATGAGGTTCGACTCGTCCTGGGGATTGGTAAGCCACATCGCATGGGAGGGATCGTCCGGACAGCGTCGTCCCCCGATATCTTAACTTTGCGTCTTTGCGCCTTTGCGTGAGATTTTGTCTTTCCTCGTCTGACAATGCGGCTCCCCTCCCAGCGGTGGCAGGCCCCAGCGGTGGGCTTATCAACCAAAATTCCCTAGCCAATCGTTTCCGAATCGGGAGGTTACCGGCTATGACTCAAAGACCGCGCCATTTCGCCAGTGACAACAACGCTGGGATATCTCCCGAGGTACTGGCGGCTCTCACGGAGGCGAACCAGGGACATGTCGGCGGTTATGGCCACGACGATTACACCGAACGGGCCCAAGCTGCGGTCAGCGAGATCTTCGGAAAGGAATGCGCGGTTTTTTTCGTCTCTAATGGCACGACCGCCAATTGTCTGGCCCTGAGTGCATTCTTGGAAAGTTATCATGCGGTGATTGCCCATGAGCATTCCCATTTGGAAACGGATGAATGCAACGCGATGGGGCATTTCGCGCCTGGGGTCAAAGTGATCGCCGTCGGAGGCGCCAACGCCAAGATCGATCCTGAGTCGATGGATCGATTGATTAAGTCCCAACGCCCGGTGCACGGCTCTCTGCCGCGTGCAGTCTCGCTGACCAACCTTTCCGAGCTAGGTACCGTCTATCGGCCGGACGAAATCCGGCAGATTGCTGAGGTAGCCAAGCCACTCGGATTAATCGTCCATATCGATGGAGCACGATTCGCCAATGCCGTCGCATCAATCGGTTGTTCGCCAGCCGATTTAACCTGGCGCTCCGGCGTAGACGTTCTGAGTTTCGGAGGAACCAAGAATGGGCTTGGGGTTGGCGAGGCAATTGTCTTTTTCGAGCCGTCTGCGGCCGGCGGTTTTGAATACCGATTGAAACAGAGCGGTCAGCTCGCTTCGAAAATGCGTTTTTTGGCCGCGCCTTGGCTTGGTTATCTCAAAGATGGTCTATGGCTTGAACGAGCCAGGCATGCGAATCAGATGGCCGAACGGCTGGAAATCGGAATCCGATCTGTCACTAGAGACGGGATCTACTATCCCCGGGAAGGGAACGCCGTTTTCGCCAAGATCACAGACGCAGTCGTGGACAAACTCCACGAGCGAGGTTGGCGTTTCTATAGTGACGTCGGGCCTGATCGAGCCGCGCGATTGATGTGCTCCTGGGATACGACCGAGCAGGATGTGGATGGGTTTTTGCAGGATCTTCGCGAGCTGGCGGGCGAGCGGTAGGCTGTGGTCACATACGTTTTGATCGAAGCCCAATCAAGGCAGGGCTTCTGTGACGTCCGTTCAAAACCGCGCCGCATTCGCGATCCGTATACGCCCGGACGAGCGGGAGCTCGTCCCTACCGTCGCCGCTCACCCTAATTAGGAAGAATAGCGAAGCTCCTCATGAACCCGAGCACGTCACTGTCTTGTAACGCGTCATCGTAAAGTGCGGATAACCCCGCAACTTCATAAACCAGTCCGTGCTCGTAATACAGATCGACCACCATGGCGTAGTTACGCCCATTGAAATGGTGCCTGCCGATTAACCGATAACCATCAACTCCCCGCAGGTTTATCTTTTGCGTTTTGTTGAGGAACCCTAGTCCAGGGCCAAAGAACGATTTATCGAGCTGTTCTATGCTTTTGTCGTCGAGTACGAAATGAGGTTGGTCTTTTTTGTCTACAATCCCGACATAAACGTAGGCCGCGAAATCTCGGCGGCGCGCCCCTGTCAGTACCCCACTCTCGTTGGCAGGCACCATGGCAAACCAGGGCTCAACATAAGAGCCGTCTGGGAGGGTAACCTGGCAGTAGTATTCCGTTGACCTAAAAGCGGCGGCTTCGGTTCGCGGCGCGAAACCGCTGAAGCCGGCCAACAGACAAAGAATCGTGATTAAACCGCGGTGCATCAGCAAATCCGGTTAAGATGGGGGGAGAAGAAACGACCTTTCAGGATCAAATAATCACCCCGGTCTTGTCGTGGGTCGCCGAACCAATTTGGCAAAGCCGATCGAGCGTTTCACCAAACAGTTCATACAAGCGTTTCAGCCGAGGCAGATTCTTAATCTCGCCGCGAGCCTGGAAAAGCAGTTCGCCAACTCCTTGCGGGAACTCGGCGGAATACCAACCGCTATGCTTACTTGCATTAAAGAAAACAGCTGGCTGGTCTGTCAGCAAAGTGCGGATCTTTTCATCCGAAAAGAGCTTCTTGGCTTGCTCGAGGTTGTTGCTCTTAATCACAAATGCATCATCGAAATCGGCCAACCCCAGCTGAATATCCGAATCGTCCGCCGCGTGTTCATCCTCGAAACTGCCCACTCGATAGACCGTAAAAATGAACCCATCCTTGTTCACAAACGGGGCGCGGATACGAGTGTAAACCGCGTTACGGTGATCGCGATACGTGTCCAGAGTCACTATCCAGTCTGCCACTTGTGCCCGAACTTTGCTGTCGCCGAGCCAGAAGCCGCCGTCGTAGAAGTTTCCACCGACCTCGTCAGCGAGTTTCTCCCAAATTTCATCCCGGTCCGGGCCGAAAAAACGTTCAAGAATTGGCATACCTTATTAGTGGGTCAGAAGTAGCAACTTTTAATCAAGTTTGGCTGTCGGGAAAGTCTTTTTAGCCTGGATCGCTTGGAAAATCCCTACGAATTTGCGGGCGATCCAGGTTTTCCCAAGAAGAAGTTCCGCTGCCGTTCACTGATCGGCGCTCCGAGCCGTTCGAGCACCTGCAGCATATCTTCCCAGACTTTCCTCTTCTCTGACAGGGCTTGATTGCGCAACAGATAGGACGGATGAAACGTGGCCATCACCGGGATATTGCCAAAGGAATGCCAGCGGCCCCGGAGCGATTTCATCGGTTCAGATGTCCCAAAAAGGCCCTTCATGGCGACTCCACCCAGCGCTACCATCACCTTCGGTTGAATGATCTCTATCTGAGATCTCAGGTAGGGGAGACAAGTTTGCATCTCTTCCGGCGTTGGTGGCCGGTTCCCAGAGCTCCCCTTAGGCATATCGGGCCGGCATTTTAGGACGTTCGCGATGTAGACCGAGCTACGCTCGAAACCCATTGTCTCGATGATCCGCGTCAAAAGTTCCCCGGCCTTGCCAACAAAAGGTTCGCCGCGCAAATCTTCATCTGCTCCCGGCGCCTCTCCGACGAACATCAGGTCAGCGGAAGGATTGCCTACTCCGAAAACCACCGTATGCCGGAACTCCGCCAAACGGGTGCATTTTGTACAGACCGATACTGTCTCCCAAAGAGCGGCCAGGCGTTTTTCTGATTCCTCTTTCCGTACGCCCGCACCGACCGAATCTGGTTGGACGAGTTCCTCGGCGACCCGTTCGGCAGGCTCAGGGCGGGCGTTCTGCACAGGGGCCTCCTCCGCGTTCCAACTTTCTTCGGCGAGCTGCAGTGCCAGCCGATGGATCCGGTCAATGACCGATTGGTCAAACCGTGGGCGGTCGCCTTCTTCAAAGCTTCGAAGTTGCTGCAAGAGAAGGTCCAAGCCTCGCGCGAAAGAGCTCATCGGGATTGACTCCAAGTGTAAGGAATTCTTGCGGTATTTCCGATCTGAATTCTACCCAATTTTCAGTCACCGGATGCCGAAACCCTAGGCGCCAGGCATGCAGCATTAGGCGGCTACCGGAGGTGCGGCGAGCATATAGCGGATCACCCAAGATTGGGTGACCCAAGTGCTGGAGATGAACTCGGATCTGGTGGGTTCGGCCGGTAAACAGCCGGCAGAGCACCACGCTGCAGTCGCCCACCTCTTTAACCACCTCATACCGGGTGTGCGAGGGCCGCCCTTTCACGGTTACAGCCATCTTCTTGCGATGAAGCGGATTGCGCCCAATCGGTTCTCGAACATCTCCGGTTTTCTGTCGAAACCTTCCGCTGCACACCCCGAGATAAATTTTCTCGACTTGCCGATCCGCAAATTGGCGGCTCAACTGACGGTGAACCTGGTCATTCTTAGCGATCACCAGGCATCCACTGGTTTCTTTGTCCAGGCGATGGACAATACCGGGACGGACTTCGCCGCCGATCCCGCTCAAGGTTGTACAATGATGCAGCAACGCATTGACTAGCGTTCCATCGGCCTGACCCGCTCCAGGATGAACCACCAGGCCCGCTGGTTTGTTGATTACCGCCAGGTGCTCATCTTCGAAGAGAAACTCAAGCGGGATTGCTTCGGGCCGCAGATCGGTTGGAACCGGCTCAGGTACCGTGATCGTAACCAGGTCGCCCGCGTGCACCAACTGGCGAGGCCGAACGTTTTGGCCGTTCAATTGAATGTGGCCGGAATCGATCAAGGTCTGAACGCGCGAACGAGACAACTGAGCCCGCTTTTCCGCGATCACGATGTCGAGACGCCGGCGAGCGTCGACTGGTTCGACCCGGAACGAATCGGTCACAAGAATGCACCGTCCCGCCTACAAGATACTTTCACCACAGAGACACGGAGGACATAAAGTTTGAGGTTGGATATAAACGAAACCTTTTAATCGTCTCTTGCTTCGTGATCTCTGTGTCTCTGTGGCGAAATTTGTTTTTTATTTTGTGGCGCTGCTAATTGACGGACTTCGCTACGTGCCGGGCGGCGTCTTGGAGTTCACGGAGCAATTTTTGTGGTTCTTTTGCTCGCATCAAGGCTTCGCCCACCAGCACACCGTCAATCCCGGCGCTAGCGACTCGTTGTACATCCGCGACGGTGCGAATCCCGCTCTCGCTGATAACGGTGCAACTATCCGGTATTTTGGGCGCCAGCAATTCGGTCGTAGCCAAATCCACTTCAAAAGTGGCCAGATTGCGGTTGTTGATACCGATAAAATTGGCTCCGGCGCTAAGGGCACGATCAAGCTCCGCCTCATCGTGAACTTCAACCAATGCATCGATACCCAACTTCGAGGACACCTGCATTAAGTGGCCTAATTCAGCGTCGTTCAGCGCGGCCACGATCAGCAGAACAGCATCAGCTCCCGCCAAGATCGCCTGATAAATTTGGACTTCATGCAGCATGAAATCTTTCCGGAGCGTTGGCAACGGAACGTGTTGATGAATCAAAGCCAAATAGTCCAAGTGACCATGGAAATAGCGTTCATCGGTCAAAACGGAAATGCAATGCGCGCCGGCTTCGTAATAACGAATCGCAACCGCCAGCGGATCGAATTCTTCCGCGATAACCCCGGCGGAAGGAGAAGCACGTTTTACCTCCGCGATAAACCCGAACGGCGCCATCTCCAACGCCAGCCGGAAGTTGCGGAGACTCCGGTGGCCCTGTGCCCGCTGTTCCCAGGCGTCGGTATGACTGAGCCAAGCAGCGATTTCCTGGCGTTTGTGAACGATAATCTCGGCGAGCTTGCTCATAACGCGAAAAAGGTCGGTAGTAATTTACACAGCTAGCCAGGAAGAGCACTTTCTTCTTCGAATGGCCGTAATCGCTTTCTGGACTAGCGGCAACAGCGGCATAGGGTTAGCGACGGTGAAAAAGAACTTGAAACGGGGTTCACCCAGGGCAAAATAAGGATCTTCATTTCAGCGCGGGTGTAGCTCAGTTGGTAGAGCACTTCCTTGCCAAGGAAGATGTCGCGAGTTCGAGTCTCGTCACCCGCTTTTGCCCGCTCGTTCCTCGCGAGAGATGTCATCGAAGCCCATCATGGTAGGGCGAAAATCTCGGCGGGCCCAAGATGTCACCATCTTCTGCATTTCGACGAGCCGGATTTGAGCCGCGACCGAGCGCGCGTGTACCTCCAGCGGTTTCGCGAATCCAGTCGGACCAGGCACGCGATCGGTGGTTTTCGTTCGCTGGGTCACGGCTCAAATCCGGCGCGTGACAACCTAGGGACGAACAAACCCTCGCCGCGCCGAGATTTTCGCCCTAGCACGATGGGCTTCGCTCGCCCTATCGCCCATTCGCCGCGTCGCCTTTTCGCTTACTCGCTAGCTCGCTGATACACCATCACGCCCACTCGCCCTTTCGCTACTTAGCCGGCGCGGGCCAGCTCGTGCCGGAAAGGAACTGGATCAATCGCTCGCTCTTCGGCTTGTCCAACACCTGATCCGGTGGGCCTTCTTCTTCGATTTTGCCTTGAGACAAGAAAATCACGCGATCGGCGACGTGACGGGCAAAATTGATTTCATGCGTCACGATGATCATGGTTCGGCCTTCATTAGCCAACGCCTGGATCACCTTCAGAACCTCGCCGACCAGCTCTGGATCAAGCGCGGAGGTTGGTTCATCAAACAGCATGACCTCCGGATCCATGGTAAGCGCTCTGGCAATGGCAACGCGCTGTTGTTGGCCGCCGGAGATCTGGATCGGGTATTTGTTTTCCAGTTCGCTACTGAGACCAACCTTGGCCAGATTTGCCCGCGCTTTGGCGATGGCATCGGGTTTTGACATCTTCTTCACGTGCACCGGCGCCTCGATCACGTTTTGTAACACGCTGAGATGGGACCAAAGATTAAAGCTTTGAAAGACCATCGCGACCTTCGTCCGTAGCTGTTGCAATTCCCGCCGGTTTTCGGCTCTCAACATTCCATGTTTTCCCAGGCGCAGTTTGATCTCCTGATCATCTAACCAGATGGTTCCTTCGTTTGGTTGTTCCAAGAGATTGATACAACGCAAGAACGTACTCTTGCCGGAACCGCTGGAACCAAGAATGCTAATCACTTCACCAGCGCGAGTGGCTAAACTGATTCCTTTGAGCACGGGCACGTCGCCGTATCGCTTATGGATGTTTTCAACCGCTAATTTGTTCATGAACCGCTGGATTCCGACGAGGATATATGATCCGCAGCCCCGAAATCCTCCGGGGTAGAATTTTGCAGATTAACACAGATTACTTCGTTCGCTTAGGTGGATGCGGGCAGATGCTGTAGCCACTTCTGTTCCGCCTTCCGGAACAACGTAATAAAAATCATGGTTAGCGATGCATAAAGAATCGCGGCAATCCCAAAGGCAACGAACGGCAAGTAGTAGTCTGCGTCAGCATCCCGGGCGACCTTCAAAATGTCTGGTACAGTAACCGCCGACGCCAGACTGGTAGCATGTAGCGTTAATATGACTTCGTTACTATAGGCAGGCAATGCCCGGCGCAGAGCGGATGGCAGAACAATTCGCCGATACAGATTTAAACCCGCGAAACCGATGGACCGGGCTGCCTCGAGTTCGCCGCGAGGGGTCGCCTTGATCGCGCCCGCTAGCAATTCCGTGACATACGCACAGGTGTTTATCGTGAAGGCGAGCAAGGTGCAGTTTAACGCGTCTTTAAAGAAAGCGTTGATGCCAGCGGTATTTCTAACCAGCTCGAGTCTGTAAATACCCGAATAGATTATTAGTAACTGCACGTAGAGCGGTGTTCCGCGGAAGACGAAAGTAAAGGCCCGGACGAGCCAGCGGATCAACGGCGGGCCGGCCACCCTGGCAACGGACAAGGGTAGAGAAAGCGCGAAACCAAGCACGCAAGAGACGACCGTTAGCCACAAGGTCATCGCCAAGCCGGAGATGTGGTTGGGTGAGCCCCACAAAAACGGCTGCCAATATTGTTTGATCAGGTCAATCATCGAGCCAGTTGCTCGAAGCCAGCGGCGAAACGTTTTTCGAGGTAAGCAAACAAGAAGTTAGAAAGTGTCGTCAAACCCAGATAAAGCAAGGCAACCGCCGAGAGGTAGAAAAGGACATGGGCTCCTCCCGGCCAATTTGAGCCTTTGATCGCCGCTTGCGCCGCGTAAATCACTTCAGGTAGGCCGATGATCGACACTAGAGCCGTGGCTTTGAGAATCACTTGCCAATTGTTGCTGATGCCAGGTAACGCAAACCGCATCATTTGAGGGAACAAGATTCGCCAGAATATTTGCCAGGGACCCAAGCCGAACGCAGCGGCCGCTTCCAATTGTCCGCGAGGAACCGCTCTCACCGCGCCACGCAACGTCTCCGTGAAATAAGCGCCGTAAATAAATCCGAGGACGGAAACACCCGCCAAAAAGGGATCGATCTCGATCTGTGGCTGCCCTAACGCATCGGTTAGCAGGTTAACCCAATTCTGTACGCTGTAATACAGTAGAAGCATCAGCACCAGGTCGGGCACGGAGCGAACTAGCGTGGTATAGATGGTACCCGGGATCGTCAACCAACGATGCGACGATAGGCGAGAAGCTGCGCCCATAAGTCCGAGAGTAAAAGCAATCAGCAGTGAAAGCGTGGCCAGCTCGATGGTGACTGCGGTCCCGGCCAGAAGCTGTTGCAGGTATCCGTTCAATTTGTCTTCGGCGCCGGTCTTGGTTGGATACGAGTTAGCCGCTCGTTATTTGGGAGCGACATCAAAGTCGAAATATTTCTTTTCCAGCTCTTGATAGGTTCCATCCTCATGGATGGCCTTTAGAGCTTGATCCAAGGCAATCTTCAAATCGGGATCAGATTTCCGTATGCCAATGGCCGCTCCAATTCCCAGAATCTCGTCATCCACGACCTCGGGCCCAGCAAAGGCAAAGCCATCTTTTTGCGCGATCTTCAAGAACCCTTGTTGCGCCTGAATCTCGTCCTGGAGCGTGGCGTCCAACCTGCCGGACCTCAGATCGTCATAAACCTGATCCTGATTCTGGTACGAAACCACATTGACTCCCTTTGGTTCCCAATAAGTCTTAGCATAGGTTTCCTGGACGGTTCCTTGTTCAACTCCGACGTTTTTGCCTTTTAACGATTCGGGAGTCGGTAAGAGATTGGCGCTCGCCTTTGCCACCATCCGGGTTGGAGTTGCAAAAAGGATGTCGGTAAAATCGATCTGCCGCTTCCGTTTTTCGGTGACAGCTAACGAAGAAAGAATGCCGTCAATCTTTCGCGCCTGGAGGGCTGGGATCATCCCATCGAAGTCATTTTCCACCCAGACACATTTAGCGCCGACCTTAGCGCAGAGCGCGTTACCGAGATCGATATCGAACCCGACTAATTCGCCACTCGGCGCTTTCGATTCAAACGGGGCGTAGCTGGCATCCACGCCGAACCGAATCGTCTTCCAATCCTTGGCCGATACCGGCGAAATCCAACAAACACACAGGAACAGGAACCAAAAGAAGCGGAGCATGATTTTTGCTAACCAGTGCCGAACTATTTCTATTAGTCGCGCTAACTGCAATTTCTTTCTGCATTCCCAGGGCGCGAATCTTCGGAACGCCGTCCGAGGGGGAGGGATCGTCCAGCGGCCGCATGAGCATAACGTTAATGACGCATGTGCGAAAGACCCAGCGTTGGTAGGGCGAGGCTCCGGACCTTTCTGAAAATCTGCGCAAGGGCATGCGCTGGTGGTAATCCTTGTTTGCGGTCCCGGGTGATTGCCGAGCCGCGGTCTACCGTACGATGAATTCCAAGACGTCTTTCCGGTACGGCATACCATCCTGTGCTCCTGACCGTGTCGTCTTCAAGGACGCCGCAACCGATGCTCGCCGGACAGCGTCCTCTAGACTCAGTCCTTCGGCGATACCAACTCCGAGCCAGCCGACAAAACAGTCTCCGGCGCCAGTGGTATCCAAGGGTACAACCTTAGCCGCCGGGACCGAACCGTGTTTACCGTCGGAAAAACTGACAAACGTGGCGCCGTCTGCTCCAAGGGTGACAACCACGATCCGGCAGCCTTGCGCCTGAAACCAAGCGGTAGCGGCCTGGATATCCTCTATCCCGCTGAGGGTGCGAACCTCATGTTCGTTCACTACCAAGATGTGCACGCTTTCATAGATGAGGTTGACTAAGGGTCGGGTTGGCGCCGGATTTAGCACCAAAGGCTTCCCTAGCTCCTTGCAGATCTGGGCAACGGCGAGAATCGCTTCGTCCCTGATCTCGAGCTGAGAAATCACGACGTCCGCAGCTTCGAACGCAGACCGCGCGCTGGCGATCATCGCCGAGTCGACCGCCTCGTTCGCCGATTTCGCGACGGCGATCAGGTTATCTCGCGTAACTCCATCCACCAAAATCAGGGCCACTCCGCTGGGCGTTCCGCCATCTTGCTTGAAATGGTCGAGCCGGATCCCTTCTTTCGCGAGACGTTCACGAGCGGCGTTGCCGAAACTGTCATCCCCATAGGCCCCAAGAAAAGTCACGTCACCGCCGGCCCGAGCCGCAGCTACCGCCTGGTTCGCGCCTTTACCGCCGCCGAACATCTTGAACTCCCCTCCCAAAACGGTTTCGCCCGGTTTCGGTAGGCGCTCACAGAACACAACCAGGTCTGTGTTAGAGGAACCAACGACGAGAACGTGGGGTTTGCGAGACTCAACCGAGCGAGAGGACATGGCTTGGAATGATCACTGAACCCGCCTCGCTTGCAAGGCTAGGAAAACGGGCAACGGCTCTGTTTTCCGCTTTCCTCCCAACGATGCGGCTGTGGGAAGAAATTTGGGCTAAGTGTACGATGCTTAAACTTGCGGTGGAAAACGGGCGTGGTCCCGCCGGAGATGGGGGGGACGATCCAACTCCAATCCGCATAAACACGGCGCCCGGCTTTCGTTTCTTTCTTCTCATGCATGAGGAATTGGCGGGTAACGGTGTGATGATCGACCATGGCGACATCAGCTTCGGCGAATGACCAAAGGACTGCGTCGTTCAATTCGACGAGAGCGCGGTCTTTCCAGAGACTGCGGTTGGAGCCGGTATCTAGTCCGAGCCGTTGGGCAACCGCCGGCAAAGCATCGTAACGGTTCGTATCGGCTAGGTCGCGAGCGCCAACCTCAGACCCGACGTACCAACCGCTGAAAGGAGCGGCGGGAAATGAAATCCCGCCAATCTCGAGTCGCATCCCGGAGACTACCGGCAAGACAAACCATTTTAGATTGAGCTCCTCAAACCAGTCGTAGCGGGGATGCCGAATCGGAACCTCCAAGACGGCATCCACCGGCAAATCAAACCAGCGTATCGCTCCGTCCATTTCGATCACGAGTGGGAGCAGATTAAAGCGGCCTCGCTCCGGGGCTTTCCACCCCAATTCTTCAATCCGCTCCGTGAAATGCCGGTTGAGCGGATCACCGAGGATCGATCCATCCGGTTGCAGATACCCGGCGTAGCCGATCAACTGCCGATTCCAGATCCGAATCTTGGGTCTATCCGTTGACTCAGGAGCGAAGACTGAGACCATGGGAACGATTCGCCCTCGATTCGTGGACAACCGGATATGCTCGGCTAATGCGGCGAATACCGCCTCCGGGTTGTCGAGATGGCGTAAATCGCGCCACCACTAAGCTCTCCCAACTTAAACGTCCAACGCACCGCGTGCTGTTCCGCCACGCGACCTTAGCTCCGTACTCCAGCTCCTCGCGAGTCAGGTAGTCCAGCTGGCCATGTCTGATCTGCTTTCGGACTTCTGCCCATCGGGCGCCGAAGGCTCCGGATGAGCGGGAGCTCATCCCTACCGTTTCGAGATGGAACTGCTCGAGCCAACTCCGGGCTTCCTCCAATCGAAGCACCATTCGAGACAGGTCTTTTGGGTCTCCCGGTTCTTCCTCGCTGGCGCTTGCGCTTCGCAGTTCCGATCCTCCTCGAATCGCCCTCGCCTTCTTCCGCATCTGTCGCAGACTGCCCTCTCCGACGATCGCACCCGGCTGATCGTTGTTTTTCATTTTGGTCCTTTATACCTCTGAAGGTTGTTCAGCAGGCGAGCCACGCCGGCTCCGGCTGCTCCTGCGGCGCTGGCGAAGCCGTTCGAAAAATTGGTTTCGCCGCCAGGTGGTAAATTCTTTGTTATAGACCCTGCCCATGAGATCGCGAAGTCCGGTTTCTAGGGCCTCCACGGTCATGCGGTCCGGCCGAAAATTAACATCAAAGAGCGTACAACGATTCCATTGTTGCGGATAAAGTAAGCGGCCTTCGCGACTCAAACGTTGGTAGAGGGGAGTTCCGGCAAACGGCGTCAGAACCGTCAACTGGACCTCAAACAGAGCGGTTTCCTGAATGAACCGCCAGAGGGCATCAAATGTCTCCGGACCTGACCCGTCCAAACCGAGAATAAAACAGCCGTTCACGGTGATCCCATGGTCCTGTATTCGCTGGATCGCGGTCCGGTAACGATCCACCTGTTTCGCTTTCCAATTCGCTTTCTGCTCCAATCCCTCCATACCGGCGATAACCGGGCTTTCCAGTCCGATTAAGATCTGTGAACAGCCGCTCTCGCGCAGCAACCTCAAGAGCTCCGGATCATCCGCCACGGAGATATCCGTTTCCGTGAACCAATGAATATTTTCGGCGGCGAGCGCGCGCACCAACCGTTTGCCTCGGGCCCGATTCGCGAAAGTGTTATCGTCCGCCAATTCGATAAAAGGATGCCGCCAGAGCTTTTTGATCTCATTGAGCTCCCCTATCACACGATCAATCGGTTTAGTCCGGAATTGCGGCGCTATGCGGATAGAGGCGGCGCAAAACTCGCATTTAAATGGACACCCGCGCTGGGTCTGCAGGGTTATCCGGTTGTAGTGGGTTGGATCCAGTAGATCGAATCGCGGCATCGGTGAATCGGCCAGATCGAATTGCGCTCCTTGATTCTGATAAACGCGTTGTAACCGCCCGGCCTCAAAATCCTCGAGCAACTTCGCCCAGACCGGTTCGGCCTCACCGATCACAATCGCATCCGAATGCTGCAACGCCTCCTGCGGCTCGGCAGAGACATGGAGCCCACCCATAACCACACAACTTCCTTGGGCTCGGTACCCATCAGCCAGCACATATGCTTCCTCGACTTGGGCCGCCAAACTGGAGATGGCAACCAAATCGAACGGACCTGGCATTTTATCTAACGTGTTGATATCGAAAACGTCGTGATAGCTGATCTCCCAGCGATCGGACGTTAACCCGGCTAGAGTGAGCAAGCCCAGTGTCGGCAACGAGGCAATCACTTTGCCACGTTCGACAAACCCGGGCAGGGTCAAACCAAGACTCTTCAGCTCCGGGTTCACGACGCGAACCCCGCTCATTGCAATAAGACCAAGTGTTTTCATGAGTGCGGCCAGTGCCAAAGCAGAACGCCAACGGCGGTGCCCAGGCTGAGCACCGGCACCGGGAAAAGGTGACGAAGCCAGGAACGCCACGCCGACAGGAAACAGCAAGCCGGCATGGTGACCTGACCAATAAAGAACCATCTGCCGGCCAACCGGATCGTATCGGGATCCAAGGAGAGTTGGCGAACGGTGATTCCCAGCAGGACGCTTAAAATCCCAAGACCAAAGAAAGAGATATGACCGAGGCGGACCAGGCGCCGGGGAAAGCTATTGTAACCCCCGAGCCATTGTTCTTGATGAAAGAAAAGGCCGATAATGGCGCCAGACACAATTCCAGCCACCATTCCGATCCAGCCCCAGTAGAGGCTGTCATAAGGCAACGAATTCATCGTGCCGGACCCTAGTGGCTACCCGGCACATCCGTTAATTGAAGAAATTGAGGCGGTTATCGGTCGAATCGATCGTGTGTGGGCGATTTCTTCCGAGTGTCATATCATAGGACCCCTTTTTTGGACTCGGTCGAATGAAACCAGCCACTTTTTCCCTACAGATCAGCGGCGCTATTTCGTGCTCTTAACGGCGATGCCAGCGGTGGGGAAGTGGATTTCGGTGATGACTTTATCGTTAATCACCGCTCCGGTAGCGGCGTCGTATTCGCCAATTGTGGCGGTGTCGGAGTCCGGTATCAACTTCTCCAAAAAGAGTCTGTTGCCCAGCCATGCGAGTGCAATGCTCGGGCGTTTCCTGGCATAGCCCAAAGCACAGCGATGGCGATAAGGAACAGGTGTAAGGCGCGCAAAAGCCGCCTCAAATTTGATGTGATGCCTGTTTGCATGGCTTTGTTCTGGCGACAAGGAAGTTGCGTACGACAGCGGCTATTCGGTGGCGATCTTGCCGCTAGTCACGGGCAGAGATTTTCCGGCGTATCGTGCGATATGGGAGGGAACCCATCCCTGACTGAGATCCTTGAAAGGAATCCAATGAGCGAATCGATCGAAACAACGCGTGAGTTCATCAAGGCTTTGACTTTTGCCGCGGACAAGCACCGGGACCAGCGACGGAAAGACGCGACGGCTGCGCCTTACATCAACCATCCGATTGCTCTGGCCAATGTGCTGGGAAACGAAGCTGGGATTACGGACCCGGTTGTGCTGTGCGCTGCTCTCTTGCACGACACGATCGAGGATACTAAAACAACGCCGGCCGAGCTGGAAGAGCGGTTCGGACAGAAGGTGACCTCAGTCGTGCTAGAGGTCACCGACGACAAGTCTTTGGAAAAACAGACCCGTAAACAACGGCAGATCGAGCACGCTCCTCACCTGTCGAGTGAGGCCAAACTCGTGAAACTGGCAGATAAGATCTGCAACCTGCGGGATACGGCGGCGTCACCTCCGATTGGCTGGTCGTCCGAACGCCAGCAGGAGTACTTCGAATGGGCAGCTCGAGTGATCGCCGGTGTCCGAGGGACCAACGCAAAGCTGGAGGCGTTGTTCGACAAGATCTACACGCAAGACCGGCCGAAAGGGTAAAGCGGACCTTTGGTAGGTGAGACATCCAGTCGTAAACATTGCCGGCCATGGCTGGGAGGGGAGCCGCTTTGGCGTTTGCCCTCCCAGGTTTGCGACGTTAAACGCGCAAGTGTTAATCGACGCCCTCACCCACCTTGCACCGGCGGCATCAACGAAATAAGATCTTCCGGCTTCAGGACATAGTCGCGAGGGACGTACTCGATACCGGCAGCTATGAGGAGACAGTTATCCCACGACTTAAGGGCGGGAAGCAGTTTGTAAAGCTCTACCAGCAGGCCCTCAACGGTCGTGCCGGGGGCCAGATCGAGTGTTTCCGGGCCTTTCAAGTCCCGTAGCTGGGCGAAATATTGTAAACGAACCGCCATCATGGCTGCCTAAGGACACCAATCAAAGGCAAGTTTCGGTATCGTTCCTGGTAATCAAGACCGTAACCGACGACAAACTCATCCCCGATGTCGAACCCAACGTAGTCGGCCTCAATTGGACGGTCCCGCTGTTTCATTTTACGGAGCAGAACGCAGCTTCGGACACTGAGGGGGCGAACATCCTGACGAACCGCATCAATAATGGCCGCTAAGGTATGGCCGCTATCGAGAATGTCGTCCAAAAGCAGCACGTGGCGATCGGCCAACTCCGGCAAGGCCGCTCGGTCAAAAGCGACTTGGCCCGAGGAGACCATTTTGTCGTAGTAGCTCCGCACCCTAAGACAATCAATTTGCAGCGGTAATGGGATTCGCCGGAGGAGATCCGCCATAAAGATCAGGCTCCCATTTAGAATCGCCAGCACGGTCAGATCTTTTCCTTCATAATCGGCGGTAATCTGCGCCGCCAACGTATCCAGCCGGCGAGCAATCTCGTCTTCGCGGAATAGGATTCGTTCAAGATCTGAGTGCATGCCGGGATCCTAGCGTGAGCTCGGACGGGTCACAAATCCTTAAGCGATTTGTGAGTGATAGCGAATCGCGCAACCCTGCCCATCACGGTAGGACTTCGGTGAGCTCAGTCGAACCGAGAGAAAATCTCACGCAAAGACGCAAAGTCGCAAAGGTGAGAGGTGATTGGGCGGGCGAGTGCGCCGAAGCCCATCATGGTAGGGCGAGAAACTCGGCGCGCCCATGACATATTTCGCCTCCCATTCAACCGCGCCGGTTTCGAGCCGTTATGACCAGGGTTGTTTTTTGATGCCGAACCCTCGACGGACAAGGATCGGCAGCGGGTCGCGGAACAATGTCGTGGCAAAAACCAGCGCGGAGCCCACCTCTAAACCGGCCCGAGCAAGCCATTCCATCTTGGTAGCCTCTCAGCGCGCCGAGTTTCTCGCCCTACCATGATGGGCTTCGGCGCATGCGCTCGCACAATCACTTTCACCAATCACGTCCGAACCTTTGCGTCTTTGCGCCTTTGCGTGAGATTTTCTCTGGGCTCGACTGAGTTCGCCGAGGTCCTACCATCATTGGCCTTGATCCGCGTCGCCGTTTCCAGCTCACGCCGCCGGCAGCAGATTCGTCGCCAAGCGGCGGGAATAACGCCGGATCACTTTGATTAGGTGCGGCTTGGTGGTTTTATCCGTAAAACGAATACCATTGGTACCCGCTAACCGGCGCAGCTCGCCAAAGGTCCGTTTCGCGATGGTGGTGACGTATTCTTCTTCGGATAACCGGCCAAGCGCAAAGAACTCCTGTTGAAGTTCACCTTTCTCTTTGCCACCGGGCGCGACGTAAGCCGCCTCCGCAAACGCATGCTTCAAGAACTTGGAAGCAGCCTCAGCCCGATCCAATTCGTGCACCGTTTCGATGAACTCCTTCTTCGCCGCGACCAGATCTTCGGCCTTGAGCCGCTTGCTGCAGGCCTCGCGTAACGCTTTTCGCAACAGGTCCAGCGAGAGATGCTTTTTCGCCGCCGGCGATCTCAACAAGGTCTCTAACAACAATTCACCGGACTTCCGGCTGGCCAGGAACCCATCTAAGGTCGCATCAAATTGATCGACATCGGTGGCGAGCTTTACGGCCGATTTACCGACGAGGTCACCTTCAAGCTTGGTCCCGTGTTTCTGCAGCCTTTCGGCGAGGTGAAGAAGCTTTCCCGCTAGCTCCTGATAGTTCATTTTCTGCTCTGGAAGTGGGTTAGAAAGTTCTGGGTCAAATCGCTGTAATCCTGCGCCCCGATACAACCAGGCGCATAAAGTACCACAGGAAGATGCTCGCTGGTAGATTCCGCCACCCGGACACAATGCCGGATAAACGGCTGCAGCAGCCCGGCGCCAGTCTCCAGTATGTTCCGATCGTGTAATTGAGCCAGCATGATCTCGAGTTCGTTAATGGCTAAACGAAACACGTTACCCGTATGCCGATAGTGACTGACCACTACGGCACCGACGTTCGGATGGCGCCGTTCACCAGTGGAATCGGTGTACCGGCCGCTTAGTTCTCCGATGTACTCGGCTAAGACCTGAAACCCGCAAAGCGAAAGATAGTCGGGTACATAGGGAACCACGCAACTATCAGAGAGAAAAATCGCGTTCTTGGTTGTGGTATACAGGTTCGGAGGACAATCGAAAAAGACAAAATCGTACCGATCGATATGCTCTCTTAGCGCGCGCTCCAGGATTCGATAAACCGCCGGCGCCCGTAACTCATGGATCCGATCCTCAATCCGAAGAAGCTCTACTGAAGCCGGTAAGAGGTGCAATTGCGGGATCTCAACGAACCCGGTCCAGGTGGTTACTCCCTTGACAATCGATTCGTCGAAATTGAACCGGTCCTTACCTTGAATGGCGTCGTCAAAGATCTCGAAAGTGGAGTGCCGGCCTTTGGCGACATGTTCCCGCCAGCGATCGGGTCGCATCAACCAAAGACTGGAATTGGATTGCGGATCGAGGTCGACGATAAGGACTTTCTTTTCGTGCAGCTTCGCCATCGTAGCTGCGATATTGACTGCACAGGCGGTTTTGCCGACCCCGCCTTTAAAGTTGATAAATGCCAGAACCTTTGCGCTCATCGGCGTCGACCTTGGAATATAACGCTCTTAAAACGTGCTTTGAATCAAGCCCTTTCTTAAGAAACGGAGGCTTTTGCCCAGTTTGGCCCGTTTTTTGCCCTTTAGCACGTTTGAAATTGCGCGCTGACGGGCTTTCTCCATGTTCCTAGCTTGCATGGAAGGCCCATACACCCGTCTGACCGAAGCCGATTACGATACCAAGCTGCGCGAAATCGGGAACTATCTTTGGGAGCTGGAACAGGAACTTCTCTTGGCCGATGCGCACCAAGACGAGGCGGCCGCGAAGCGGGCTGAAGAAAAGATCTCTCATTTGACGGCAAAGGCAGACCGGTTCTTCCAAATCTCGGGGGCGCATCAATCGTTAGCCGCTTATGTCTCGGGTCTGGGGCGGCGGATAATTGGCGATTGGCCGGGCGCAACCGACCGTTTCCTGAGAGTGTTGGATCTATCCCCCACCAGCGGCGAGGCTTGGCTAGAGCTCTCTTGGTGCCTGGCTGAGACCGAGAACTGGGAAGAATGCGAAATGGCGGCCCGCCGAGGAACCGAGTTCTTCCCCGACATGGGAGCGGTCTGGGGGAACCTGGCATTCGCGCTGGAAAAATTAGGCCGCTCTGCTGAATCGCTTTCTGCGGTCCGGACTGCTCTGCAGTTGGATCCGCAGGATGCACGCTGTCAGGAGTTATTGGACCGGCTCGAGGCCAGCGGCGCGCCCCGGTAGCGGTGGAGCGCTGCCTCGCTTGCGAGGCCGTCGTGAGCAGGGCCGATGATGCGATAATGCGTTGATGAGCTGGGTTCTTGGGGGTGTTAAGCCACGGACGAAACCATTACGGAGCGGCAAAACAGATCTAAGGAGTTGCTTTGCTACTTCTCGTTGCGCACAACGGCCTCGCAAGCGAGGCGACGCTCCACTGCTCGCGCCTTAGGTTGACCCACATAGGCGGCTGCCGGACCGCTACCGACTTCCACACACGCTTTCGATCGCTTTCCCGATCGCGTCGATCCCAAAGCGGATCTGAGCCGCAGAAACACAGAGAGGCGGCATAAAAACCACGACATCCTGGATCGGCCGAGTCAATAAACCGAATTCCCGGGCAGCCAGACAAACCTTTGCCCCGATCCGTTCCCGCCAATCAAAGGGCTCTCCCATGGGTGCGCTCAATTCAATCCCGGCGATCAACCCGACCTGGCGCACCTCGCGCACCCAAGGCAACCGGCTGAGCTGTTTCAGTCCATCGCCTAAGACCGTAATTAGACCCGCAACCCGCTCCAGAACCGCCTCATCCCGAAATATTTGCAGATTAGCGAGAGCGGCCGCACATCCCAGGGGATTGCCGGAGTAACTATGTCCGTAGAAGAACGCCCGCAGTTCCGAAAAATCCCCTAGAAACCCGTTGTAAATGGTCTCGGTGGTCAGGGTTGCCGCCAAAGGTAGGTAACCGCCAGTTAATCCTTTCGCTAGAACCAGGAAATCGGGGCTTACTCCTTCGTGCTGGGAAGCGAACATCCGGCCGGTCCTTCCGAAACCGGTCATCACTTCGTCGAAAATCAAAAGGACATCATGCTGATCACACCATTGGCGCAGCTTTTTTAACATACCCGAAGGCCAGGTCAGCATCCCGGCCGCACCCTGAACCAGTGGCTCGATCGCGATGGCAGCCAGATTCTTGGCTTCGAGCCGATCGAGTTCTGCCAAATCTGCGATCCGCACAGTTGGAAAATGGTAGGCAGCGAATTTTTCGTGGAAGGTTGAGATCCCGCCAAGGCTGGACGCCCCCATTGTGTCGCCGTGATAAGCATTGGCGAAAGCAGCGAACCCGTTCTTTTCGGGACGACCGACCTGCCGGAAGTATTGGATCGTCATTTTGACGGCTACTTCGATTCCGGTAGAGCCGTCGTCGGAATAAAAAACGCGTGTCAGCCCGCTGTCAGGAAGCAGGTCCACCAGCTCCTTGGCTAACCGAGCTGCCGGCAAATGGGTCAGCCCGAGGAACGAACTGTGCGCGATTAGGGCCAGTTGATCAGTAATCGCGCGTTTAATTCGGGGATGATTGTGCCCATGAATGTTAGTCCAAATCGAAGAATTACCGTCGAGATAGCGCTTCCCGGCCGTATCCATCAACCAAGGACCTTCCCCGGAAACGATAAATAACGGATGATGGTCTGGCAGGGTCCACTCCCCCATTTGGGTAAATGGATGCCAAACGTGCTTCTTCTCCCATTCCGCAGCTTGTTCAAAATCAGGGGTCATTGCTTGGGACAAAGAAGGAGAGAACGTCAGATTTCGCAAATTACCAACCGCGTCGCAGGGAGACTCAATCGTCCTCGTCGTCGTCCTCGTCCTCGAAACGTTTTCTGGGCATTCGAGATGTCCTGGCGTGGGTGGTTGCGTAGGCCACGATCGATCCAGGCATTCGACGCACTGATACCGCGCGCATCCTGAACGCATGCGCTCGCACCCCCTGATCAGACTAAATCGAGGACGAGGACGACGACGACGACGAGGACGAGAAATGCCTTGGCGGTGGCTAATCTGTGGTTCTAAACCTCTCTTAATCTGTGCTTCAGTTCCGGTTACGGAGGCGCGTCAGCTCGCGTTCGGCCCACAAGACGTCCTCATGAGCGGCACGACGCCGTTGATACTTTCTGAACAAAACGGAGTGAAACTCCTCGAGATCGGGGATGCTAGGTTCGTCATAGTAGGTCCATTGCTCCTCATTGGATCCTTTGGCCTGGAAACGCCAGGTTCCACCGAACTTGACTACTCGAACCTCCCGTTTGGTCCCATCCTCATTTCTTTCTACCCAGGCATGACGATTGTGCATCCGCTATAACTTTAGATTGCACGACCTGGCAGTCCACGTTATTTGCTCGTTCCCTTGTCTACCGGAAGGAAGATTTTGGTTTTTCTCCTTGGCACCTTGGTCCTGGGTGCGGCCCTGGCTCCGGTGCTGTTTTGGTGTAGCCAGCCATTGTTAGAGCTTCCGGCCTTGAGCTTTCTAAAGGAGACAGACTTTTCCCGGTTCTTTGAACGAGCCGTTCTGTTAGCGGCCGTGCTGCTGGCATTCCCGGTCATGCAATGGATCGGGGTACGCCAATTCCATGATCTGAAAATAACCTGGGCTTGGAACCGCGCATGGTTATTACCCGCGGGATTTTTGGTTGCAGGTATCGTGATTGCTTTCTGGGGGTGGTTAGCAATGAAGGCGGGCCTCGCCGAATTCAAGGTTCGCCCGCCCTGGAACCTGCTCCCCAATCTTTTGCTGACGGCAATGAGCGTCGCCGTGATTGAGGAGTTACTGTTCCGTGGCATCCTTTTCGGGCTGCTCAGGCAAACCACTCCGACCTGGCTCGCTGCCACCCTGGTTTCAGCAACCTTTTCTATCATCCATCCTTTAAGACCAGGGGTAGCCGGCACGGACAACATCACCTGGCATTCCGGATTCGATCTCCTTTACCAAACGGTCTCGCATTTTAACGATCCCGTGGACTTGATCAGCGGATTTCTGACCATCTTCGTGCTCGGCCTAGTCCTGGCGCACGCGACCGTTAAGACCGGAGCGCTTTGGCTGCCAATCGGGCTGCATGCGGGAGTGGTATTCACCAAGATGAGCTTTAACAAACTGACCAGACATCTGAGGGATCTCCCACCCTGGTTTGGGCAGGACCTCACCGCCGGGTATGGCTCCATTGCCATCCTTCTTTTGCTCTGGTTGCTGGTTTGGCTACTGTTCCCTGGTGCAAGCCGGTCTCAACGCGCTTTATCAAACGGTGGTTAATCTCTGTTATCCGCCGTTCTGCGTTTCCTGCCGCAAGAACTTGGATCAGGGTTGGCTCTGCCGGGATTGTTTGCAATCGGCTGTCAGAATCACCGCCCCATTCTGCCGCATTTGTTCCCGGCCTTATAGCGGGGAGATCGGCGCCCCGTTTTCCTGCCCCGATTGCGAGGATAAGCCGCCGGCATTTGAATGTGTGGTGACCCGCTACCAAGCGACCGGTATCGTGCGCGATTTGATTCACCGATTTAAGTACTCCGGCGAATTTCATCTGCGAAACCTCCTGGTGGGTTGGTTAGAGGAAGCCTTGGGCGATCCCCGAATCACGCAGGAGCCATTTGATGCATTCGTGCCGGTCCCGTTGCACGCCACCAGGATCAGGGAACGCGGCTATGACCAAATCGCCGCCCTGGTCGGACCGCTAGGGAAACGAAGGAGCCAGCCCGTCTGGCCATGCCTCCGCCGATCCCGGTATACGGAATCACAAACCCGATTCTCCCGGAAGGAACGATTGCAAAACTTGCGTAATGCATTCGAGTTGCGCAAAGGTAGGACCGTGCTTCACAAACGGCTTCTCTTGGTGGACGACGTGTTAACCACCGGTTCAACGTTGGACGAATGTGCTCGGGTATTAATTGGGCATGGCGCCAGATCCGTCCGTGCCGTCACCGTCGCCCGCAGATAGACGTATGCCGATCTTTCAGAAACGAACTCTCAAGCAAGGAACTGAGCGAAAGCGTGAAATGCCAGAAGGTCTTTGGCAAAAATGTCCCGAATGCGGTGAAGTAATCCACAACCTGGAGTTGTCGCAGAATCTCAAGGTTTGTCCGAGATGCGATCACCATTTTACCTTCTCCGCCAGAGAACGGATCGAGAACCTCATTGACGAGGGCACCTTTGAAGAATTTGATCAGAATCTTCTCTCTATCGATGTGCTTAAGTTCACGGGGGTCGCCAGCTACTCAGAACGGCTGGAAAGCTACCGCGAAAAAACGGGCTTGAAGGATGCCGTCGTTACCGGGTTCGGCAAGTTAGCCGGGCATGATGTCGGTTTGGCGGTCATGGATTTTAATTTCTTGGCGGCGACCATGGGTTCCGCAGTCGGTGAAAAAATCACCCGATTGGTGGAAAAAGGGACTAAGGCGGGAAGACCGCTAATCGTGGTTGCGGCGTCCGGTGGAGCTCGCGTTTATGAAGGGATGTTGAGCTTGATGCAAATGGCCAAGACCAGCGCTGCCCTTGCCCGGCACGGCCAACTCCGTCTCCCCTATTTTGTGGTCCTAACCAATCCCACGACTGCAGGGGTCATGGCCAGTTTCGCTTCACTCGGGGATATCATCCTGGCAGAACCGAAATGCATGATCGGGTTTGCCGGGCCTCGGGTGATTCGGGAGACAACGCACCAGGATTTGCCGCCCGGGTTTCAAACCGCCGAATTCCTGCAACGCCATGGCTTCATCGATCTGATTGTCCGCCGGCCGGATCTGCGAACAACGCTTACGCGATTAGTGGCCCATCTTTCCCCTCGTTAGAGGCGCGCCGCCAGTGCAACAGTCCTATCCAGAAGCGCTTCGCTGGCTCTATGGCACCCAGGTCGCCGGGGTTAAACTCGGCCTGGATAACGTCCGCCAACTGCTTGGCGCCTTAGGGAATCCGCATCAAAAGCTGACGTGCATCCATGTTGCCGGGACCAACGGAAAAGGGTCGGTCTCCGCCATGCTCGACTCGGTGGCGCGTGCCGCCGGTCTACGGACTGGTCTCTTTACCTCTCCGCATCTTGTCCGGTTCAATGAACGCATCCAGGTTTCGGGCCAATTGATCACAAATGACGAGGTGGTGGCCGGCCTTAACGTCATCCGTGAAGCGATCGTTAAATCGGGGTGTAATCCAACGTTCTTTGAGATCACCACCGCGTTGGGTTTCCTGCATTTCTTCGCTAAACGCGTTGATCTGGCCGTGATGGAGACCGGGTTGGGCGGTAGATTGGACGCCACCAACCTCATCACCCCGCTGGTATCGGTCCTCACCTCGATCGATCTGGATCACCAAAAAATTCTGGGCGATTCAAGGGCCAAAATCGCTCGCGAAAAAGCCGGGATCATCAAACCCGGCGTTCCAGTCGTCTCCATCGAACAGACGGAAGAGGTTCGGGGGGTGATCGACGAAACGGCAGCCGCGTTAGGGTCTCCGGTCACGTATACTAAGGAACCGCTGGCTGACATCGAGATCGGGCTAGCCGGTTCGCATCAACACCTGAATGCAGCGGTGGTTAGAGACACTTTCGCGGTCGCTAAGCTGGGGATTTCGCCCGAGGCACTAAACACCGGCCTCCGGTCGGTATTTTGGCCAGGCCGGTTTCAGACTTTGGGCGACCGGCTCACCATCGATGGCGCACATAACCTGGCGGCCAGTGAGCGGCTAGTGCAAACCTGGCGAGAATGCCGGGCCGGCGCCTCTCCTACGATTGTTTTCGGGGGTTTACGCGACAAAGAACTCGATAAAATGTTGGGCGCACTGGCGGAGATCGCCACCCGGTTTTTTCTGGTCCCGGTCAAGAACCCGCGAGCTGAGACCCCGGAGAATATCCGGCCTCCGAGCGGGATTCCAAGCACCTCATTTTCGGGTGTCCAAGAAGCGGTGGAAGCGGCTCAAAAGTTGCCACAACCAATCCTGGTGACGGGATCGCTTTTTCTGGTCGGCGAAGTTTTAGCTTGGTTAGAGCCGGGATTCGGGCAATACCAAGCGAGCAGCCAGTAGGTCATTGCTAACCTACTAAATTTTTGTTATAAGCTGTGGCGTGTCTTTTTCGTCGCTCATTTCCCGCCCCGAGGATCAAACTTATTCCATTCATCCCGGCAACCTGGCGGCAACCTGTTGCACTTTCGAGCTGGTTTCCCCGGCTCGGAGCAAGACGATCCCTTATGCGTACCTGCAAATGATCGATACCATGGACGACCATCGCATCTTTCTCCGATTCTCTTTTGCTGACGTTGAACTGGTCACCAACCGGACTTTCACGGCTAAACGCCAATTCCTCGATGATCTCGCCAATTTCCGGGTTTCGACGATCCGTGAAACCAGCCAAATGAAAATCCGGATCCGGATGGAGCCGGCGACAGATAAGCCGGAGGTATTTTAGGAGGCGAAGGAGTGGCGTTGGCCACGCAATCGTCCTCGTCCTTCGTCGTCGTCCTCGTCCTCGAAGACTAAGAGCGCTGATGATGTGGCTTCGATTTCGTGGACAGGTGTTAAGAGTTTTTGTCCCGAAGAGGTTACAGGATGGTAGGCAGGCAACCCGGTAGCGGTCCGGCAGCTGCCGGATCCCAAGACGTCTATGGCGCGCCCAATCTCTCGGTACTCTCGGAGCGACGCGTCAACCGAGGCTCAACGCGCAGTCGCCATCCGAGCGCTGGGATGGCGACTGGGCGTTGAGTAAAACTGCGCTCAGTCTCTTCGGTTAAAGCCTTGGCTTGTCAACCCCCTCGACCTCCTCGGACAGTCGCCGCTACCGGGATACCTCGCTACCAGCCTCTAGGCCCTTCGGGACAACGAGCCGCCCTGACGCTTGTCCGCAAAATCGAAGCCACCCCACTGAATCAGGACCGGTTGCGCTCAGGTCGAACGCCGCCCCGTCGAGAGGCGCAAATGTGGGGAGAAAACGGTTTCGAGGACGAGGACGACGACGAGAACGAGGACGAAAATGTGCGCCCTCACCCGACTGGAGGATATTCCCGTGTTCCCCACCGATTCATCAAAGCGTTATTGACTCCCCAGCGAATGATCGGGTGGCGGGCAGCGATCAGAAAATGTTCCCAAGGCGAGTTTTCGCCAAGGTGCGAAGCGTACTCCCGGCGATGCGCCGCAATTGCCGCCATGATGGTATCGGCAAAGAAATCTGCCTTCCCGGATAGGGCCGGGAGCGACTCGGCCGTCGATTCAGCGATCAACAAACAGTAGCTGATCAGTTTGGCCACGGTCCTGACACTCAAGAATCCAGGCTCTGACACTCGATCCGGGTCGACCACCAACGGAAAATTCTCCGTCGTGATTTCGCGGTAATTCCATTTGTCGCACAGATCAGTCCGGCACATCGGAAATCGAGCATGGGAAACCAGATCCAGGAGCGTCCAATCGATTTTCGGATAAGGCGGTTCAGCGAAGTTGTACGAGTAATTGAAAGGGATGGCTTGAACCGCTGAAATTTCCTCTGGATAAAGCCCCACAGAGGAACCCTGGAATGGCGTTGGCTGGTCTTCACCCATCTCGCAGCGGCTCATCGTGGAGCGCGCCTCGCTTGCGAGGCCGACCTCGACCTACTTAGAGACCGGGGCACCGTTAGTACGCGCCTTTTTCTTTTTTTCCTTGATCTCGAACGCGAGTGAAAGCACTCGCCGATATTTCGCCTGCCCGACCGCCACCAACCGGATACTGAGGTCGGTTTTTTCGTTAATCTCCTGCAAAGCCCGGTCAATCGCGCGTTGTTTCAGGTTCGGCCAATGCACCAGACACTTCTCGCTCACGATGTTTCCTGCCGCATCGCGGACCTCGTCGACCCCCAACACTTGGCGGAGTTTCGGAATGGAGATTCGCTTTAGATTAACGTGCCGCCATTTCCAGGCCCATTCGTAAAGCCGGATCGAATACTGGCTGGCGAGCTTAACCGCGGCCCTCTCGGAATCTTCTTTCTGATGCGTCTTGAGGCCTTCCAAATGCCGGTGCAGCCCGGGATCAGTGTGAAGAATCATCTTCTTCTCGACCATGGTGACCGAGCTCAGCCAGCGGGCGTAAAGCACTGAGTTCTGTTTGTCCCCGTTATGGAGGACGAGCCGATGATAGGTGAGGAGCTTCAAAACCGCCGGCTGCAGGTCAAAATCCTCAAAATCATACGCAGTCACACCCGGCTTAAGCCGGTCCACAATCGACATGACGACAGCCCGCTCATCTTTAGTCAATTTATAGAACGCTTCAATGAGGTCGTCGCCGAAACCAAGCTGATCATCCAGATCCGCAAGTGGTAACGTTCCGAAAATTCTGTTATTTTTACGCACTTTACTTTGTGGGAATTACGGTGTTAAAACCTAAATTTATAACTAAATCCTCTGGAGAAAGAAGCACTAAAATGGTTTCAACAAAGGAAAGCCGGCCAATAGCACCGGAAACACAGAAGTGGGCTTTTTCGGCGGACGGCAAACCATTGAACCTGGACGAGTTCTTGGAGTCGTTTAGAAAGCAAGGCATTTTCTACGAAGGGAAGGAGCAATGGCTCAAAGGGGTCGTCAAAGTATCCTGGGAAAACTTTTTCTTAGTTTGTACGGAAGAACTGGATGACATTTCACAACGGGCCGCAAAAATGTTGGTTCAGTATTGTCTAGAAATTGTGGAGGATGTGGCCGGCCGGATCCGGGGTCCGGTCGATCCCACCAAGATCGCCGAAGCGATGAAACGCGAGTTCGACGAACAGTACGATAATCCGATCTACCAATTCCAATGGGCCATGCGGCACGACGGTATCCGCGAAGCGGTCACCAACGCCGTTTCAAACCGTTGGGGCAAGTAACATTTTAAAGTCACACACTGTCAGGTAGCGGGCGCTGCCATCGCCCAGACCGAAAGGGAGAGGAGCCAGACGTCGCCCCGTCGTCTGCAACTCGGGAGGCTATGTCGGGCAGGCCGGGAGGCTACGTCTGGCAGGCCGCTTACCCGACACAGCTGAGGGGCGAAGTCTGTCCGACGTAGCTCCGCTGAGGGTGACCGATGGCGAGCGTCGGTGTGCGGAGAAGATTTCGTTCAGGCACGAGTTGTCCCGCGAAGTCGGACGCGACAATTGTTATTTCTGTTTGCGGCTGTGTAGTATGGCAACAGGCGGCTCCCGAGAATAGCCCAAGGTTCAACAGTTCCGTTGGCCAGGCAATATACCTAAACCGAAACGGGTAGCCTTGGGGTCAACGCATTGCGCTGGGCAATTCGCGGGAGCCGCCTGCTGTAAGCGGCCTGCCCGACATAGCCTCCCGGCCTGCCCGACATAGCTTCCCGAGTTTCAGACGACAGGGCGACGTCGAGAGTATCAGACGACGGGGCGAAGTCTGGCTCCCCTCCCAAGGTCTGGCGTTGGCAGCCGCTGGACGGTTCATGATTTCGAAATACAAAAGACTTGATCAGCCAAACAAATATCATAACCTTTATTCTTAATGTTTGATACATTGGTCCAAACGAATCCTGCGCTCGCTCACACGGGTGCCGCAGCCCCGGCGTTCACGGATCCGCTTTGCTATCATTCTGGAAACGGCGCCGTAGTCCGTCTCCCAAACTACGTTCCTGGTTTACTCCCGACGGAGTTGGTCAAACTGGGCGAGTAGCAGGTCCAGGCCCGTCAAATATCGCCGATCCAGCCCACGCCCGGAACTGACCGCTGGATTGCGAGAAACTCTAGGGAGCTCGTCCCTACGTAGATGAAGGCTGTAGTTGAACCCGGTGGCCGATACCGGGTATCATGGTCTAGAGTCAAAATGAGTGAACCTTCCGTCCCTATTCGATCCAGCGGCTTCCGGCGTCTGCTTACCGCGGCTTGTTGTTTGGGAATCAGCATCGCCGTTTACTATATCCTGAGCCTGGGTCGCCACTTTTTCGTTCCCCTGGTCATTTCGCTTCTAGCGGTTTATCTCGTCGATATTCTCAGCCGGCTGATTGGCCGGATCCGGATTGCCGGTCATAAGATTCCCAAGCTGTTAACCGTCATCCTTTCTTTTGTACTGATTTTCGGCATCGGTTCGGTGCTGGGATCAATCGTTGCCAATAACGCGATGCATGTGGCCGCAGCTGGGCCCAAATATCAAGCCCGGCTCCAACAATTGCAGACCCAGATCTTTACCCAATTCGGTCTGGAAGAGCCGCCGGAACTGCTTGGACTCTTTCGGTCGCTTGACCTCAAAGCATTGTTCACTGACCTGGCTCGATCCGTCGCCGATCTGCTCGAAAGTATCACTCTCGTCTTCCTCTACTCTTTGTTTATTTTGATCGAACTGCGATTCTTACCAGCAAAGATCACCGCTTTGTTTCCGAATCGATCTCGGCGACAAAAAGTGCTGCAAATAATGCAGCGCATTGACCGGGACATCCACACTTACATTGGAGTTAAAACCGCGGTAAGCCTGACGACTGCCGTGTTGGCCTATATTTTGATGCGCATCGTCGGACTGGATTTCGCCGAGTTTTGGGCGTTACTGATTTTTATCCTTCATTTTATCCCAACGATCGGCGTAATCGTAGCCACAGTTTTTCCCACAATATTAGCCGCGGTTGAGTTCGATCATATCGGCCCATGCTTGGCCATTGGCATCGGTATCACCGCCATTGCCATGTTCATGGGGAATATCGTTGAACCAAATATTATGGGCGAAACCCTCAATCTGAGCCCATTAACGGTTATCATTGCTTTGATTATGTGGGGTACAGTCTGGGGGATAGTGGGAGCGTTTCTTTGCGTACCCCTGACGGTTATTCTGGTTATCGTTCTATCGAACTTTAGGGCAACGCGCTGGGTTTCTGTGCTGCTATCTAAGACTGGCAAAATTCATACGGGCGATCCGCCGGCGAAATTAGGGGCTACCATGATTTCCGATTCCACTGAAGAAGTGTGAAATTTCCTCCCATTCGATCGCGGTCTGGCGGCCTTCCTCGAACTGCTGCAGAATCCAGCGATTCGCCTGCAACAACTCGGGATTATTCTTATCAAGCTGCTGGTTGACCTGTTGGTTTACTACGAAGATTAATCCCGCCAACCCTGATTCCTTGGTTAAGGATACTTCTAAAGGGCGGCCAATCAGCGAAGGAACGTTGAACGGAGCGTACATTCGCCAAAATTTATTTAACCCATCTGCGTGAATCCCGGCTCGGGTCCGGTGCGCATCGCGTCCGTACAACGGATACTTTTCGCTGACCGATTGGCCAAGCTTAGCATAGAGATCGACTAACTGGTTTAATGCTGGGAAATCCGGCAATTTGGTTGCGAAGTAGCCCATTCCGATCAGATGTAACAGAACTAAGTCCACCGGGGCATTGCCGGTTCGTTCGCCTTTGCCGAGGCAGGTGCCATTGATCGCGCTGCAGCCCGCTCGGATGGCGGCCAATGAATTAGCCAAAACCAGGCCCGTGTCGTTGTGCGGATGAAACTCCAGGTTTTCGGAGGCGATCCCTATCTGGCGTAATTCTTTGATTAGTCTGGGTACGCTTCTGGGCAGGGGTACATCTTCGTCCGGTAATCCCAGGCCAAGTGTATCGCAGACTCGAAACTTGGGAGAAAGTGTGTGGGGATAATCGGAAGCAAGTTTCATGACCGCCTCCACGAAGCCAATCATGAAACCGGGAACGGCTCTGGTCGCATCCTCGAGGTGCAACCGGGGACGGATGCCTGCGTCCAGTGTCATCTTCACTGCATCGAGATAGTTCGACGCCGCGGAACGCCGGCCGGCCGGCCGGAATTTATGGAAAACATGATAGTCGGAGATGGATGCGAGCATCCCGGATTCAGCGATACCGAGCTTTTTGATCAAGGCTACGTCGGCGGTGTAAGCGCGGATCCAGGTAGTCGGCTCAATGGGAGCTCCGCTGGCATACCGTTCCTGAATCGCCTGCAATGCCGCTAGATCTTGCGAACGATAAACAAAGAATTCTGCTTGCCGGATGGCGCCCGATTCTCCAGTGAACTCGCACAGGATTTGGTAAACCGCGACACTCTGCTCAGCGGTAAAAGGTAACCCTCCCTGTTGACCATCCCGATGGGTCGTCTCTGTGGTCCAAGCTTGGGCAGGGAGGTTCGGCGGTAGCCTTGACCAGCCGTAGTTCGGAAAAGCATCGGGCGGAAAATAGGTCTCGAAATAATCGGGGCCAGCGTCCAACACCGGGAGAGACGTCAGATCGATCATACGATAACCTGAAATTGAACCCGTTAAGCAGTCAATGTTGATAGAGAAATCAATGTATCATGAGCCGTCGCCATGAATATCCTGCTGAACGCTTCTGAAGCAGCTCGGTACCTGGGGGTATCCCGGAAGACCCTGTACGCTTATGTCAGCCGCGGTTGGGTTCGTTCCGAGACGGGAGACGATCCACGCTCCCGGCGCTACGACCGCCTTGATCTGGAACGATTGCGCCAACGTAAAGAGGTCCGCAGCGAGCCGGGCAAGAAGCTCACCAACGCTTTATCCTGGGGCGTGCCGTTGTTGGAAACCGAACTAACCTTGATCGACGAAGGGCAGCTCTATTATCGAGGTCGCTGCGCGGTTGAAATGGCTCAAACCCAGCAATTTTCCCAGGCGGTGCGATGGCTTTGGAACAAGGACGAGCCTTTTGAAGTGTTTACTGATGGTAACCGATGGAATAGCGAGCGGTCTCAAACATCTCCGTTAAGAGAGTTTCAGCGCCGTCTCTTAGAGCTCAGCGATCATGACGTCGCCGGCTACGATTTGGTGGTTCCTAACGCGCTGTCGACCGGTTGGCGAATTCTGGAACTGTTCCTAATGTGCTTGGTTGGGCGGTCTGATGTGCGGTTAGAAGACGCTGCCATCCTGTTGCAGCGAGTGTGGGCACGCAAAAACCCGGATCTAGCTAGGCTGCTTAACGCTGCCCTGGTTTTGTGCATGGATCACGAGTTGAACGCGTCGTCCTTCACAGCTCGAGTCGTAGCCTCGGCCGGAAGCAACCTCCATGAAGTCGTCGTCGCCGGGCTATGCGCGTTGAGCGGTGATCGTCACGGGGGCATGAGTCTGCTCTGCTATCAGTTGCTGGCCGAACTTGAAGCTGGCAACCGCCTCCGCCCGGCGTTGGTTAGATGGCAAAGAGACAGAGGGCTGGTCCCCGGATTTGGTCATCCTCTCTATCCGGCAGGTGACGTCAGAGCCAAATTACTCTTACAAATGCTCAAACAAACCAAAGCAGGGCTATCTCAAGCGAAGCTCGTAGCGCAAGCTTGTCAGGTGTTGCGAAAACCAGCCACGATCGATCTCGCGCTAGCCGCATTGGCTCGAGCATTCGCTCTTCCTGCCGGCTCTCCGTTGCAAATCTTTGCGTTGGGACGGACCGCTGGCTGGATCGGACATGCTATCGAACAACGCCGCCAAGGTGGCTTGATTCGCCCTCGTGCCCGATACATCGGCCCACTGCCGAACCGCTAGGGACGAAAACACTTTTTCGTCCTTTGTCGTTCTCGGGTGATTGTCAATTTTTAGAAAGCCGTTCTTTCACGGCCTTAACTTACCGAATTTTACCCTAGCCAAAATGATTGGCTTTTTACTTTCCCCCTCGTAAGAAGACGTTCCTTTAGGCTTTTATCTAACACTCGTACGCATCGGCGGATTGGTCAGCCGCCGTGTCTTTTCCGCGCGGCCCGTTATGTAGTCGATGTCGATATGCCAAGGGGCACGATCCCGTCATATCGATTACAAACGTTGCCGGGACCGAAGCTCGTACATTCTTGGCCTGGCACGGAGCGCGATGTGGTTGAGCTCTAGCAACTCTTGACCATCCGGCAGCTTCACTTTTATACTTTGCGCGGTGGTTCCGGCGAAAGCTTCTCGGACCCTCTAGTCATCCTAGCAACGTCGCGTAAGCGAGCCTTCCGATGAAACCCTCGAAAACTGATTACTTCTTGTCGCTGGCAGACGAGCTCACTGCTCAATCATCACGAGTTCGACAGTTGATCGGTCATGGCCATTGGGGACACGACGGCCGCCACAAAGAACTCCTTCTGGCTGACTTGATACGCCGCCACTCTCCTTCCCCTGTTATAGTCAGCTCCGGGTTCATCGTATCGCCAAACAATGCGGAAATTCGCAGTTCAGAGCAGGACATCTTGATAATTGACAATTCCACGGAAGCCCCCCTCTTTTATCAAGGAAATCTTGCGATAGTTTTTCCACATACCGTAATGGCGGCTATATCCGTCAAGAGTACGATGAATAGCTCTTCGATGAAGTCCGTCATCGACGGATTAAAGAGCGTGCGCGAAGTCGCGCGCGACGCCAACACTGAACCGAGCCGGATATGGTGCAGCGGCTTTTTCTATACTTTGGACTCTTCGTGGATCGGAGAACCGAAGCTTATTTATGATTCCATCAAGAAGAAGATTCTGGCAAATCCAGCCCCGGGGCCGATTCTGGATAGTGGCCAGCCCCATGTGCTCGGTCCGGACCTAATTACAGAATCACGGGATCTGGCTTTTATCGTCGACTACGAACGCTTAGAGAATCAGTCCAGCGCCAAGGTCAGAGGCTACATGTGCAGGGGCGCGGCGACTGCCGTATTTTTGTCCTGCATGCTCGAACACTTGGCTAGGCGCCTGACCCGCGAACACTCCGTGTTCAGTGATTTCTTGTCTGAATTAGAAATTCCGCGACTCGAGCCGGATGTGGTTACTATTGTCCACTAACCGGAGATCTACAAGCTTTGCACGGCTACCGGTCCTGCGAAACGGAACCCAATGTACGCGTGCTGAATTTCGCCTGGATTCGCCCAGCGTTCGCTCCGCTCTAAATAAAAGTCCGAATGTAGCTGATCGACCTTCAAATATTTCCTTTCGTTGTCGCCTGTTATCGTTCCCTGGACGTGGATTCGCATTCCCTCGTCATCTAAAAGGACTGCCCGAATATCGTAAAGCTGATTGCTTGGAAGCCCTGCTTGACGGATCTGCGCGAACAGAAGATTGGCGTCCGCCCATTTCCCCTGCTGAGCCAACGCTACAGCGCAAACAAATTTATAAAAAAGATCTCCAGCGTACTTATTTGATTGCAACACAGCACGACTGAGCTCATCGAGCATCGCCCAGTCGATCTGACGAACGCCGGCTTTTTGATCGTACCTATTGATGTTCCACTCATAGTAAATAGATACAGCGATCGCGCATAGATCTGGTGACGGTTTATGTGATTCGGCTTGCACAGTCTCGAACGCTTGTCGACAATAGGCAAAAGCCTCGTTAAAGGCGGTTCCACTGTTCTTTTCACGCGCCATGTGAAACAATTTTCGAGCGGCTATTACGAACCCTTCTTGCCTCTTAAAACGATGCCACAAGTCAACTGCGCTCTCCTTGAGTTCGTCAAGAGGAAGTATTTTCTCATATAACTTTCCGCTGATCCCTTCCAAGAATTCGATATCTTTGTTCGGACGGTCACGTTTATCTCGAAGCGGGTTCTTTAACACGAGCAACGCCGAATCCACCGCGATAAGAGCTTGATTCAACAGGTGATAAGTATCTGCCGACTGCCGATCTTCGAGCTTTGTGACAAGCCTCAACATCAAGTTCGCCTGGACGTGTACAGCTCGAGGATTGAAAAACGATTCTGAACGCGCCCTGTCCAGATGCTGCAAAATACCGGGTATTGCTTCTTGTAGGCCTATCTGACCCCGATCGGACGCGTCGAGAATCGTGGCTGCCATAGAGGTATGAATGTGTTCATCAGCTTCTCCGCGGCTTGTGTATGGATAAGCGTCCGTTTTAAGCGCAGCGTCAAGAACTTCAAGGGCCAGTAGGGAGTCGTCGCCTTTTTCTTTAATCCAAAGCCCTTTCTGATGTTGAAGGGTCCTATCTTGCAATGGCAACGCTGAAATCGCGGCGTCGTAAAGTTGCAATCCATCGGCGTAGTCAAGATCGGAAAGCTTTGAGCGAGGCGCGAGGATGTTGGCGCAAAATTCCCGATAGACAGGGCTGGTTCCGGAGCACGCACTAAGGAGCATTGACAGCTGTTCTACCTCGCCACTGTGGGCGAGGTTTCCACCATTGATCGTTTCGACTAAAATGCTAGTGACCACCGAATTTCTCGGTCTGTAAGCTACAGTTTCACCGTCGAACGACGGTTCCACATATAATAGCCCCCATGCCGGGCCATCAGTTCCCACGGCCTCCATCCAATCGCTGTACGGAATATGCAGAGCAGATACTAAAACCTCGATTGGAACAGGAGTGCGATAGTGATCGCTAACAGCAACCATCGCGTATGCCTGACGTAGGAAGGCCGTAGTCTTATTGTAGGCTCCAATAATTATGCGCGACAATCCCGCTCGCTCGCCCAACCGTAAATACTCCTCACGAATACTAGCCTCAATGCTCTGGCGCGTTCTCGGCAACAGCCAGTAAAGAAGTCCCAGCGTGTCGCTGGTCGAACGGCTCGGTGCGTTAGCGATTTCCCGCCGTGCGGTTTCGCTGTCAGCGAAAATTCCTAAAGATACCAAGTAGTTCGGGAGCGCTTCCATTTCTTGATGATCAAATTGATCCTCAAGCTGAAAATCCTGGACCAGATCCAGGGATCCGCTGATCTCATGCGGCTCGTGCGTTTTCTGATCCGAGGTCCGTGCTACCAAGATGAATGTGCATTTAATCCCTTGAGATTGGGCGTTTGCTGCAATCGCTTGCATACTGATCGAACCAAGCCCCAACGGATCATCTACAAAAAAGAAGATCCGTTTCGCTTTACCTGCGATAATGGTCAACTCGCGAAAGAAATCCGAAAGAAGGCCCTGCACATTCGGATAAAACGCCCGCCGAAACCAGCAGACGAGGTAACCTTTTGTAGCAAGATCATACGCTAGTCTTTTGGCCATCGTAGTTTTTCCAGACGCGGCGCTTCCAACTAGTGCGAATGTTGGGAGGCTCCGCTCAGCGCGAACTGGCTTTACTAGGGTGTCGAGAATTTTTTTCCCGAGTGAACGTCGGAAGTCCAAATTGTAGTGAAACGGGTCCCACCGAGGAAGCGTGGGAGAGAATAATAGATCGAGCAGCCTCGCCGATTCCTCCCGTCCAACTTGGGGGACTAAATGTGTGTTTACTACCGTCACGATATCTTGAAAGGGCGCTAAGCGATCGAACTCGGAACCGGGTTTGTTAAAAACGAGGGGCAGGGTCTCGCCCGCGTCGACCACGTCCTGTATCCGACTAACAAGGTGGTGAAGAGGCACGTCGATAAATCCGATTTGCACACGATCTTGCGTCACTGCGACGATAGCTTTTCGGGCATTAGCATCGAATTCGGATTCGAGCAGGAGCATTGGACTTAACCTCGTTTTCGGTTCAGAAACCAATTGCGCGAGTAAATCCAAAAAGAATCTTTGGCATCCAGCCAATCCAAGACAAACAACCGGATGGTCCCTCACCTTGTCAGCGAATTCTTGTACAGCATCCCGCCACCTCGGCCGTCTCGTCACATATTCCAATTCTGATAATATAACGTTGTTGGCTTCGGCATCCCCTAACAACTTAAACACCGGTATTGTCTTGAACGGTAGTACTTGTCCGAACTCCACAACTTGCGTTGCCGTGTAGCTCGAAGCCCTTCGCTGACACGCCTTTCTTAGGTCGCGCTCAAAAGCGGAGTCTAACGCCAAAGACAATGCTGCTGACCACTTCAAGTTTGCAATGCGCTTTAGATATCCGGCACCTCGGCGAGACACCAGAGTTTGGCGCACGATTTCTCTGATACTGCTGACATCAATCCCTTGGTTGAGCACCTGTTGAGCAAGTCCCAGGTAGTCACCTGCGGGCGGTAAGTTCCAGCCTTGTGCAATATTGTTTGCGAGAGTATCAAAGAAGTTCGTGTCACCAGTGATTCCTGGACCATAAATGAGGCCCATTCTGCCGCGAAAGAGTGTCTCCGCGTCATCAAGTGCAATTTTGTGCAGACTTTCCGACATTTCTACCAATCGGGAAAGAAAGTGAAAGGTTGCCTTAAATCACGCACATAGCAATTTAGGAAACCGCCCTCGAATATGTATTTCAAGCAAAAGACGGACACTATCGGTTTGCATTCTGGATGGATCCTCAAGAATGAAGCGTGGTGCATCGCGAGCATAAGGCCGCGGCACGTTAGGCTGGGCAGTTGACATCAGGAAACGGTCGGCCGGCTACCACATCGATTTAGGATACATCTGAATCGACTGATATCCGATTTTGGACCCTTGGACAGATTGCTCAAAAGTGCCAAAGGCGCGTTAGATGTGATTAGCCCAGGCTCGGGCGACGCAGGTGGAACCTCTTGTCGATGAACCAGACTCAGTTCCATCCCGGCTATCTCCCAGCGGAGATCAACAAGGTCAGAAACAGCCCCGCGACTTGTCGTAACCCCGTCGCGCAGGTTTTGGTTTGATGTGGTTACTACGCGGAATGCCTTTACTGGCCGCTCAAACCACGGAATCCTTGATAATGTCGTACTGCTGGACTACCGCCAGGACATTGCAGCCGAGCTTTCGCATCTGCCGGTAATATTCCCGGATTGTCTTGGGACCTCCGGGAACATCGAGAGTTCGGGCCGCCTCTTCGAAGATAGCGATCCTGGGTACCGCTCTCGGCATCGAGATGATCCTTTGCTTCTCATAGTTGGCGACCAGAGAGTTAGCCGAGGCTTTCAACGCGCTGGCGTGTTCGGGTATTTGTCCTAACTCAAAATGGGTAACCCGGCTGTCGATACGGATATTGCTGCTGCCATCAAACAGTCGCCCGCTTCTCGCTGTCCTGGCTCCAAACCGGAGTAATTCCCTGTCCGGTCAGGCTCTTCCTTCTCCCGAAACAGGTCCAGGGAATACTTTTGAACTCGCAGCCTTTCATAACATATTTATCATATGTTCTGTATTTAGGATAGCAACAGAATATTTTGGAGTTTGCTATTTTCAGGCTCAGGCTGGTTGCGCGGTTGAGTATCTCGCTTGGCAGGTTACTCTTACCTGGTGACGTCCCTTTTTGATCCGATTCGAAACGCGCTTGCCGAAGACATCGGCGCCGGCGATCCCACCTCTGAAATTCTGGTTCCAACCGATCACCAGTCTGAAGCCCGCATATTCGCTAAAGAAACCGCGGTGGTGGCGGGCACTGAAACCGCCCGAGCTGTCTTCCGGCAGCTCGACCCGCAAATCAGCGTGGAGATCCGGCGGCCGGATGGCGAGTCAGTACGGCCCGATGACACCGTGCTCGAGATCAGCGGAAGAACCCGGAGCATTCTCACCGGGGAGCGAGTGGCACTTAACTTTATCCAACGCCTTTCCGGGGTAGCCACCGTCACCAGAAAATTTGTGGAAGCGGTGGCCGGCACGGGAGCGCAAATCTTGGATACCCGTAAGACTACGCCAGGGTTGCGCGCTCTGGAGAAGGCTGCGGTAAAGGCCGGCGGCGGCCGTAACCATCGGATGGGTTTGTTCGATGCGGTGATGGTGAAAGACAACCATTTGCTCGCTCACCCAGATCTAAGCCGGGCGATTCAAGAGATTCGGCACAAGTATCCCAAACTGTTGATCGAAGTGGAGGCCGACTCGATCGAACAAGTTCGCCAATTCGTACGCTTTGAAGCGATCGACGTGATTCTTCTGGATAACATGAGTCCGGAAGAAATCAGCAAATGCCTGGCGCTACGACGGCCGGGGCTGCGATTTGAGGCCAGCGGCGGGGTAACCTTGCAAACCGTTCGAGCGATCGCGGAAACCGGAGTCGACTATATCTCGGTCGGGCAACTCACCCATTCGGCGCCTTCAATCGATTTTTCGCTCGAACTGAGCGCTATTTCCAGGTGAGTAGTATGCCTGATTTTTGGATCAAAGCCCATGCAGAACGAAGTTCCTTATAGCGCTCCCTACTACTCAGCATTGCTCGCCGGCCTTATTCACAAGCTGAATAACGTTGCCACCGTTTTAACCGGCAATACCGGCCTCTTGTTGATGGAGAAGAAATTGCCGAAAGACGTGCGGGACTCGCTCGAGCAAATGACAACGGCAGTCCAACAGCTTTGCCAGAATCTGGAAGAGGCTGCGATCGCCAGCAAAGGGAGCAAACTAAACCTTAACCGGGTCGATGTGGCAGCTTTGATTTCAGCGATGGAGCACCCCGTCGAGATCGAGCTCGTTCAAGACCAGACGCGCACCGTGGTGCAATCGGATCCGGACAAGCTGCGTAGTATTTTCCAGGAGTTATGCCGAAACGCAGCCTCGGCCGGAGCAACCAAGATTACCTGCAAACTCGAGACCGCTAGCACGGGCTACCTGATCCGGTTCCGGGACAATGGCTCGGGCATCAAGAAGGAAATTATGCCCCGGATTTTTGATCCGTTCTTTACCGTCCGCCATTACCCGGATGCATTCGGACTTGGTCTATTCCGCGCGTCAGGCGAGCTGGCTCGGATCGGCGGAACCATTTCGTTGGAAAGCGATGGGAAAAGCTTCACCGAAGCCCGGATCCTATTACCGAGGCCAACCGAATAACCACGGACCCGCACTAAGAACCGTAAGATCCGCAGTCCCGAAATGAAGGTGAGAAGTGATGGTGAAAGGTGATTAGTGATTGGCGGATGCCTACGGAGAACGCCACCTCGAGCCACAGTCAAATGGAGAGTTTCTCGATGTATGCCCGACGTGATCACCAATCACTAGTCACTAATCACCAATCACTTCTCCAAATGGCGGAGGGAGTGGGATTCGAACCCACGGACCCTTGCGGGTCCCCGGTTTTCAAGACCGGTGCTTTAAACCGCTCAGCCATCCCTCCAAGTTGCTCATTATTAGCAGCTTAAGTCGTAAATTCCAGCCGTAGAATTCGGTTAGATCCGGACCTAGTTGCCAGCCGTTGCCGAATTCCAGAAAATATGCGAACCAAAGCGAATGGCACGCTGAGAGTTGCGAATATTACCGTACAAAGGCGACAGGGAGTACCAGTATTGTCTCGACGGTCTCAAAGTCAACGGGAAGCGCAAACGCTATGAACGCCCAAGAAGCACAGACTCTCCAACTCGGTGAGATTGTCGTCTGGACCCCGGATGGGTCGAAGGGTGAAGTGATTGCAGTAGAGGGTTCTGGGGTCAAAGTCCGCTGGGAAGACGATCAATGTGGCTACTATCGATTTACCGACCTGCTGTCTCAAATCGAAAGGTTACGTTGAGTGAGACGCCTTGCCTTCCACTCAGATTTGCGCTCTGCCACCATCAACGAATAATTCGATGCCCGTGACAAAGCTGGAATCATCCGAAGCCAGAAATAGCGCCGCTTTGGCGATTTCATCCGGTTCTCCCATACGTCCCATTGGAATCGTGGACACAATCCGTGCGATAGCGTCTACCGGTTGCCGAGTCACCTGCGGCGTATCGGTGGGACCTGGGCTAAGAACGTTCGAGCGGATCCGGCGGTCCTTCAGTTCCACGGTCCATGCTCGCACGAAATTGCGGATGGCAGCCTTAGTCGCTCCATAGATACCGAAGGCGGCAGTGCCTTTGACACTTGCGACAGAGCCGGTGAGAATGATAGCGCCGCCATCATTTAGTAGCGGTAAGGCTTTTTTGACCGTGAATAATGTTCCTTTGACATTGAGGTCAAATAGCTTGTCGAAATGCTCCTCTGTGATGTTTACCAAAGGAGAAAACTCAGCGAGACCGGCGTTGGCAAAAACGATGTCGATTCGTCCCTTCGCCTTGACGATCTCGTAGAGACGGTCAAGGTCGGCCAGTTTGGCAACATCGCCTTGAACGCCGGTAACATTGCTGCCGATTGCCTTCACGGCCTCATCGAGTTCCTTCTGACGCCGGCCCGTGATGAAGGCGTAAGCACCTTCTCTGACGAAGAGCTTGGCTGCGGCTAACCCGATCCCGGTTGTGCCGCCGGTGATGACTGCCACTTTGCCCTGCAATTTACCGAGTCGCATCAGCACGAGCTATTGATTGTCAAATTCCAGAGGCGTCCCAGTCGAACGCCGCGACTAAGCAGGCGCCTGTGCCATCAAGTCATTGAATTCCGTCACAAACGCGCCTTCGTTTGGCCCGGGATTGTTACGGAGCGGCTTGGCCCGTTCCACCAGGACCTCGTAGGAGTCGGTACCTAACACCCTGATGGTTTCGTCGATGAATTCAGTGAGAGGCATGGCCCGAGGCTCGTTGTTGCTACCGAGCAGATCCGTTTGCACCCACGGTGGGGCAAGCTCCAGTACGCTCACGGACGTGTTTTTGAGCTTATACCGCTGTGAAAGCGTATACGAATGCAACGCGGCTTTTGTTGAAGAGTACACCGCGGTCAGCGCCAGAGGAACATAGGCCAGAACCGAGGTGTTGTAGATTATGACGGCTGACTCCTGCTTCTTCAGGTGGTCGATCAGGGCGGAAGTCAATCGGATCGGGCCTAGAAGGTTGGTGGTAACGGTTGAGACTAATAGACCATCATCGATGGTGCCCGCAGCATCGTCGACTTGCATTATTCCGGCGTTGTTGATCAGCACGTTCAAAGCCGGAAATTGTGCAATCAGGTTCTTGCTGACAGCCGCAATGCTGGCCGGATCTTCTATATTTAGCTCCATCGAGGCCATTCCTGGATTTGCCTTTGTGGTGTTATCGAGATGGCTCTGGCGTCGTCCGGAAATGATGATCTGATTGCCCAACTTGTGTAATGCTTCGGCCAAGCCGCGGCCAATCCCAGAGCCGCCACCGGTGATGAATATTGTGTTCCCGGTTAGTTTCATTTCTGCTCCTGATGAGTTCTATTCTTGGTTACGGTTATTTTGTCCGGTTTTTACGAGCTGGACAGGATGGAAGAATTACGAAGGCTTTACATCTCGTCTAACCAAAATAAACAACCGATCGGTTCAATACGAATGCACGATGTCCGGTTAGGCGTCAAGAACCATTTTGAACTTTTCGGTTGATTACTCGATGACGACAGTGATGGGCATCCCGGCGGTGCTTAGTCATAGTGTCCGCAGTATGCTCAGCAGATCGCCGATATTGCGGTCGCTCGAGCGTCGGCTTGAACTCAGGTTATGCTGCAGGCTAAGCCCGGTAAAGAAAGTCAGGACCAAATCCGCTAGGGATTCAGGATTCATCTTTGGACGCTCGGCCTCAATATTCTTGGCCAAGAGTTGTTTTAGGTTGCTCCGGCTTCGAGTGATGAGATCGACCGCTTCGGACGGCAATATGGCAAACTCACGGATGGAGTTGACCGCAAAACATCCTTTCTGTCCGGCCAGAGTGCATGGTCCTAGCTTGAGGAATCGCTCGATGTTGTTCCAGCCCAAGGGCTCCGCGGTCAGCAACCCTTTTTTCTCAAGGCTTTCAAGGTAGTACCGAAGGCTCTGCACAAACAGGTCCTCTTTATCTTTGAATTCGGCATATAAGCCAGATTTGTTCACCCCGGTTGCTTGTTCTAATTCATGAAGACTGGCGTCGGCAAACCCGCGCCTCCAAAAAACCGGCAGCGCTTTTTCTAAGACAGCTTCGCGGGTGAAACTTTTTGGTCGTCCCATGGCTAGCAACATCGATTAATGAACCGATTGGTGCAAAAAATTAATTGACGCCAAATCAGCCGCATGTACTGCTTAATGAACCGATTGGTTTTTTATTTCGATGTTGAATAACTCTTCCCAGCCAGAACCGCAACCGCTCTTCACTCCGGTGCAGATGGGCAACCTACAATTGTCCAACCGGATCATCATGGCGCCGCTTACCCGGATGCGTGCGGCTAACTCCCGGCGCGCACCCAGCGAACTCCACGCCGAATACTACGCCCAGCGCGCCTCTGCTGGTCTTATCATTGGCGAATGCACCGAGATCAGCCCGGATGCTTACGGCTGGGCTGACACCCCGGGGCTATGGAGCGCCGAACAAGTTCTGGGATGGCGAGCGGTGACCGAGGCGGTCCATCAGAAGGGTGGATTGATGTACGCACAGCTGTGGCACACCGGCGCGATGTCGCACCCGGACTTCTTCGATGGGGCGTTACCGATGTCCGCATCTGATGTGAACCCGGAGCAAGAGAGCGTTACTCCCTCGGGACGGAAGCCCACGGTAGTTCCTCGCCCAATGAGCAAAGATGAGGTTCGCCGCACGGTCGCTGAATTTGGGACCGCGGCCAAGAATGCTAGGGAAGCCGGATTTGATGGCGTACAGATCCAAGCCAATTATCTCTATCTGATTGCTCAATTCCTGAATAGCGCCACGAACCTTCGCCAAGATGAATACGGCGGCTCTACGGTTAATCGAGCTCGTTTCCTCTTCGAGATCATCGAGACGGTGCTCGAGCAGGTAGAGCCGGATCGAGTGGGAATCAAGGTCGGTCCGATGCACTTATCCGGGCCTTTCGCCGCTAACGCAGACACTCTGCCAGGTATGGAATACGTGGTAAAGAAGCTGAACGACTATGATCTCGCTCACCTGCTACTGATGGGAGCAACGACCGATTTCACGGGCAGTCCGCTGGAACGGCTGGCGGGCGACGGCATGTTTCAACACTTTCGGCCGCTCTACCAAGGACATCTTATCGCGAATGTCGAGATGACCCAGGAGCGCGGAAACCGTTTGCTAGAGGCAGGATTAGCTGACTCCATCGCCTTTGGTCGCCCCTATATCGCTAATCCGGATCTGCCAGGGCGTTTTCTGGCGGGCGCTGAGCTCAACGAGGTTAGTTGGCCAACCGTTTATGCATCCGGACCCAAAGGGTACACCGATTATCCCTCATTGATAACTTCCGGGACACCGGCACTCGAGTTCAGGCGACTTTTCTGAACGACCTAGTTAAAGATAGGAAACTCAAAATGGACGATTCAAAAGCAGAAAACAATAAGGCGATTGTACTGGAGGCCTTCGACACCCTGTTCAATAAGAGAGACTATACCGCTGCGGAGCGCTTCTGGTCGCCCAACTACATTCAGCACAGTGCTCACATTGAGCCGGGCCGCGACGGTCTCTTCAACTTGATCAAGGGCCTCCCGACCACCCTTAGGTATGAGCCGGGAGTAATCGTAGCGGAGGGAGACTTCGTCATCATTCACGGCCGCTTCTCGGGTTTCGGGCTGCCGGTCAACTGGATTGCGGCGGATATCATTCGCATGAAAGACGGAATCCTGATGGAGCACTGGGATGTCATTCAGGACGAGGCTACGATGGAGCAATCCAAAAGCGGAAATCCGATGTTTGGAGACTCGTTCCCCGATCGCGGATAGCGGCAATGGGACTCGCTCGTCTCGGTCGCCTCGACATTGCGGTCAATAACGCCGGCACCGTGGGCAGAGGAGCAGCCGCGCATGCCGGTCTCACCCCCCGACCCGCATCAGCACGCGGCCAAAGGGCCGGTCCTCGATCAAATGGCGAATCGCGTCCGCCGCGTCGGAGAGCGGAAACACTTTGGCGATGGTTGGCTGGATTGCCCCTTCGGACAGATAGCCGATGAGTGTCTTCTGCGCTGCGGCCAGTGTCTCCGGCGCGAAAGCCCTAAAAGTGAAGCCACGTACCTTGGCTGCCTTCCAGATGATATCGGTGAGGTTGACGCTCGCCTCGCGGCCACCAGCGTAGCCAACCACCGCGTACGTCCCTCCGGGAAGCAGGCAACCAAGCGCTTCGCCGGTTAGCTTCCCACCCACGCCATCGATGATGACGTCCACTCCCTTGCCGCCGGTCAGCCGCATCACGCCATCTCGCAGACTCTCGCGAGAGAGGTCGATGACGTGCTCGTAGCCGCTAGCACGTGCCTGCTCCGCTTTCGCACTAGTGCTGGCGGTGGAAATCGCGAGAGATGCGCCGAGTTTGCGCGCAATCTGCACACTCTCCATACCCACCGCGCCACCGATACCGGGAGCAAGCACGCTTTGCCCGGGTTTGAAGGCAACAAACTCCGTCAGCACGAGATACCCCGTCAGATAGCCCGCACCGGCGAGGAAGGCAGCAGCGTGATCATCGTCGATATGCGATGGGATTGGCATCAAGCCTGTAGCGGGGGCGGCGACCAGTTCTCGCCAAGTGCCGTCGGCAATAACGCCGAAGCCCGGCCCGGTGACGAACACGCGGTCACCGACCTTGAAGCTGGGGCTCTTTGTCTCCACCACGACGCCCGCGCCCATCTGACCTCCGACTCGAGGCAAATTCTCGGGTGTGGCAGCATAATGGCGGCCGGAGCGAAAGGTGTTGTCTAGTGGGTTGATCCCGACGGTGTGCATTCGCACGAGTACTTGACCGTCGTTGGCGGCCGGTGCCGGAAGATCAACGAACCGGTTCTCCGCATAACCGCCGTAGGCGCGATACTGGATGGCTTTTATGGATTGGATCGCTTTCATGGATGAGTTTTCTTTCAAGTTCCAGGGTTGGCGGTTGGCTGGCCGTCGAGCCAACGGCGGATGTTCTCGACCGTGTCCTGATAAAAGCGGGTGTAGAGTCCGCGCGAGACGTAGCCGATGTGCGGCGTGGCCAGCAGGTTCGCCAACGTGCGGAACGGATGGTCGAGCGTCAACGGCTCCTGGTCAAAGACATCGATAGCAGCACCGGCGATCTTCCGGGCTTTAAGCGCGGCAATGAGATCCGCCTCTACCACGATCGGTCCGCGAGACGTGTTCACCAGGCGGGCTGTGGGTTTCATGATCGCGAGCTCGGGGGCGCCGACGAGACCGCGCGTCCGATCGCTGAGGACAAGGTGCACGGAGACGACATCCGCCCGCCTGAACAATTCCTCCTTGGAGACCAACTCGGCGTTCGCTGCCGCTGCGCGCTCGGCCGTCAGATTCTGACTCCAGGCAATCACATTCATGCCGAATGCCTTGCCGATTTGCGCGACGGCGCCGCCAACATTGCCGAGACCGAGAACGCCCAACGTTCGCCCGGCCAGGTCGTCCCCGATGAACCGCTGCCAACCGCCGCTGCGCAGCGAGGCGTTCTCGGCGACGAGATGGCGGGCACTGCCCAGGATAAGTGCCCAGGTCAATTCGATGGTCGGCGCCGAAGTGTAGCCCGTATGAACGACCTGGATACCCCGCTCTTCTGCAGCCTTGAGATCTATCGAGGCATTCCGAAATGCCGTCGAGGCGATCAGGCGGAGATTGGGCAAGCGCTCAATGATAGGGCGCGTCATCGGCGTGCGCTCCCGCATCACGCAGACGATGTCGAATGCCGCTAGGCGCTCGACAACGGCATCGGTGTCCGTGAGGTGATCGCTAAATACGGTGACGGTTGCCCTCGCATCCAGCACCGACCAGTCCGCGAGCGAAAGCGCGACCTGCTGGTAGTCGTCCAGAACGGCGATTCTGAAGTGCTCTTGCTTGAAAGACGCTAAGATAGGTTTCGTCATTGGATTGGTTTTACTCGGTTCGTTTTCATCGCGGCCTCCGGAAAGATGTTGTCCGTTCGCTACCAAGCCCACTGGGCAGCTTCCCAATGATAGGCCGCGCCGTGTCGGACGACATGTCCAATAGCCGGGAACGGAAAATGATAACCCATCGCCATGACCCCATCGGTCGCGACGCGGTCTAGAATGGCCTTGCGCGACTTGATCGCCTGAGCAGGATCGTAGTCGAAGACGGGCGTCCAGTCAGGATGCTGCAAGCTCGTCACCGGGCTATGGGCGATGTCGCCCATATGCAGGAACTGTTCCTTGGCCGAGGTGAACAAGATTGACGCATGAGACGGCGAATGTCCCGGCGCCGCAATATAGTGAACACCGCTGGTGATTTCGCCGCCTGGCTTCACGAACCGGGATCGGTCGGCGACCGGTGGCAGGTTCTCTGCCGCGGCAATCGTGGCCTGCTTGAACGGGTCGGGCATCCGCGAACTGTTGACATCGCTTTGGTAACGGCTGCCGGTCCAGTAGTTCCATTCCGTATCGACAAAAACGTACTGAGCCTTAGGAAACGCCAGTGCGCCCGATTTCGTTACCAAGCCGCCGATATGGTCCAGGTGACAATGCGAGATCACGACCAGATCGATGCTCTCCAGCGTGATTCCGGCCCGGCGCAGGTTCGCCTCGAGCCCGGGAAAGCTGCCGAAGGGTGGCCCGATTTTCTCACCAAAGCCGGTATCCACCAGGATACGCTCTCGTCCCGTATCGACCACCAACGGGTTGTTCGTGACTTGGATCACCGGCTCCATAAAGTTTGCCTTCAACACCGGAGCGAGTTCAGCTTCAGAGGCGTTCATAGCGAAGATCGGCCCGACCGGAATCGGCCCATAGCCATCCGAGATCACGGTCGCCTGGAAGTCACCGATCTTGAAGCGATAGAAGCCATGGCCGTTTAAGGGTTCTGCGCCGGCTGACCGGGCATTCTCGGCCTGGGCCGAGTCGGGGGTCAAAATTGTCGTGGATTCATTCATTGTGCATCTCCGGTTTTAAGTTTCAAAGCGGCTTGATATTATTGGAGCCATCGCTCCATAAATGACTTTTGTCAAAAGAAAATCCAACCCGCGTCGGACTTGGCGCAGTACTCCAAATACGCCAACACACCATCAATCGGTGCGGCCGGATTCGAGGACGAGGACGAGTACGAAGCGCCTTGTGGACCGAAGAAGATCCGGCATTATCTTCTTGGGTAGGACAGAAAGGCCATTTAATAGAAATTGCATGTCGGAGCCGACACAGACGAAGTCTTTGAAGCGTGGAAGAGGGCGCCCCAGATTGTTCGACCGAACAGCTGCCATCCAGCAGGCGATGTTGCTTTTCTGGGATCGTGGCTACGAAGGAACCACCTTCGATGATCTGATCGGGGCTATGAAGCTAAGCCCGTCGAGCTTCTACCATGAGTTCGGCAGCAAAGAGCAGTTATACCGGGAAGCACTTGATTATTATTTCAATCTGTCCTCGATGCATTTGCACGGCTTTTCCAGTCAGCGGGACACCCGGGCGGCTTTCCAAGCGCTCATCGAGGAAGCAGCCGCATTCTTCACGAATGACGCCTCTCCCGCCGGCTGTATGATTTCGTTAGCGGGCACGCATCTTCCGCCGCATTTGCGATCGGTGGCGGATTACACCAAAAGCTTGCGCAAGCTTTTCGAGCAGACCTTGGCCGGACGGCTGCGCCAGGGAGTTTCGGACGGTGATCTGCCCCCGGAAACAAACGTTAAAGAACTCGGCGCCTATTTCGACACCGTTTTTCGCGGGCTGGCTGTCCGGGCCCGTGATGGCGCATCGCGAAAACAACTTCTGGCGATTTGCCGAGTCGCCATGCAAGCTTGGCCTTCGCGACGTCCGGACTCGAATCACCAAACGGATCACAAGGGTCGCCAGCGACGCGTGACCTCATGAGACCCATCTAATATCCTGCCTAGTACTTGCTGTTTCGCTGGCTGAGTTCCCCAATTCGCGCTGCTCAAATACCGGGTGTTCAGCGGTTGAGCGACATCGCAATTCTTAGGTGCACCGGCCCAGCATCGTGCGAACCGGGTCCGCGTCCCATTGTCACTGTAGAATCCGCTCGACCATCCAGTAGCTGCCAGCCAACGCAACAAAGGCGGAACATGCCGGGACCCATCGGCGAACAAAAATCGCATGTCGCCGAAGCTGCCACAGGACCGGCAGGACGATCGCGGCAACGGAGAGTTGGCCGATCTCCACGCCTAGATTAAAGCCCACCAGAGGAAAGACTATCCCGAATTGGCCAGAGCCGATTCCAAGTTCCTTGAGAGCATCGGCAAAACCAAGTCCATGCACGAGCCCGAACGAAAACGTTATCAGCCAACGCCACTTCGGTGCGTCGCCTCGAATCAGGTTTTCGATACCAACGTACGCAATCGACGCGGCGATCATCGGCTCAACGATTCTTGGAGATAGTTTAACAATATCAAGCGCGGCTAGCGCAAGAGTGATCGAATGCGCGATCGTGAAACAGGTGATTACGGTCGCAATCGAACGCAAATTTCGGCAAACCACAAGCAAAGCGAACAGAAAAAGAAGGTGATCGTACCCAGTTAAAATATGTTCTATTCCGAGCGCGAGAAAGGTGAAGAACGAGTGACTGTGATTGGTCGACGCGGTAAGCGCCGCGGGTGCCGGCATATCGACTTGAAACGAATTCTCCTTTGCCGACAGCATCGCTTCGGTGAGAGTGGTTCCATTCGCCAGTAGGACTGAGACAAACTCCCGATGCCCGAACGGTAATCTCTCGAAAAGCTTCGAAACCAAGCTTAGCCGAGTGGCGCCGGTTCGTCTGAAACTAAGCAGGACTTCAACATTTTGACTGTCTTTTAGCTTTGCGATCGCTCGATCGGGCACCACTATCGCATCGTCTAACCGGACCTGCACCTCGCGTACCGCAATCGCTTCTAGTCGAGCGTTGCTTGCGCCAAATCCTGGCGCGCTTTGGACTTCAACCGAATTTCCATTGGTGGCAACCAGTGATTCCGCGTCCTTTTTGGCAAAGCCGAGAACCACGTCGATTTGATTATCTCCGAGAGTCACCGCTGCAGAGCTGAGCCCGGGATCGTGGGCCTTTGCGCTAGACGCGCAAAGAATCAGGAGAACAAAGAAAAGACAAAACTGACAACAAAGACGCGATCGTGAAGTCGATTTCATGGTTCGCCGTATTCTGCTCTTAACTGACCGGCCTCGCAGAGACCACCCCGAGAGCTATCTGATTTGCAAGAAACGGCCGACGACTTTGCCATCCAATCGCCGGCCAGTTTCCGAGGTTAGAACGTGCTCCAGGCACATCTAAATTAAGACGGCTACGGTGAGGGAGATGGAGACGGCTGCGTATGATGCGAGTTATTCCGCCCGTTGTGCGGAGTTGCCGCATACGGAAATACCGCATTGTAGGTAATATCGTTCGAGTTGACCCCCCCAAGAGTGAATGTCGCAGGATTGATTGGATAAATCATTGGTGGGTTTGTTCTTAGGTCGCTCAAAAGTGCGACGACCGCGATGGCCACAACGTCATCGCCAAACCGGCGACCATTCGGCCAGCCACCTGGCACGACTCCGTTGCCGAAGCCTTGCTGAACCTTGCTCGTGAGTGTATCACCGCCGAAAATGCTAAGCCGATTGAATATGGCGTCGTTATTGTCAGCCAGGTGAGCGGGCCCGGTCGATAGATCAACCTTGATCAAGTCAGGAATAAAGATCCCAGCAATATCGGTGCGGTTGGTCTGACGGTTGGCAGGATCGCCCAATAAGATGGTTAACTCGGGCGCAAGCGCATATTTTGCGAAAAGATTGGCGTCGTCAGTTGCTGGGGTTTCGTTGTAGCGATCCTTGTCTTCAACCCCCACCAGGGCCTCGCAAAACAGGGGATTGCCTTGTCGCCCAACCTGAACGTAATCGTCGTCGACTACGGGAAGCAGTGTGTTCCGGGAAACAGTGATCTTTTTCCGGCTCGTCGTCGCCCAGACGCCGACGATCTGCTGGTCGCCACCGATATCGGTAACCGGAATATTTAGTACGATCGTATGTACGTTAAACCCGGCCTGGGTATCCAACGGTGTTTCCGGGCCCGAATAAGTAAGATCAAGATCGAAGATACTTTGAATGTTGGCGTAAAACCCATCATCGCGCTGCCCGGCATAGACCATATAACCTTTCTTCACCGTGAAGATGGTTTCAGAGGTGTATTTGTCTAACTGCGACGCATCGGTTACCCCGGGTTTGGCTATCATATCGCCGTTATCCATGATGTTATATTCAGGCGTCGTCAGTCCCTGATTATTCGGTGGAACCAGCAAATCCGTTCCGAGTACCTCCGATGTTCCGGTCTTCTTGTCGATTCTAGTGACGGTGTAAGTCTGGACCAGGTTCTGATGACTATCGCCGACGTTTTGAATTGGACCTAAGAACGAGATCGCGATGGTCTCCTTATTCTTGTATGTCGTTTTGAACTCAAAACGGTAGTCGTAGGTTATTTTGCCGCTTTTGATATCTGATCCGGTCGCCACAAGAATGTCATAGCGAACATTAGGATCGAAATTATAAAGATTTGGGCCGATACTGGGCTCCTCGAATGGGTAGACCGCGAGCGCCGTTGTTAGGTATTTCGTACTGCCGATTGTGGATACGAATGCGTATACATCCGTTGTGTTCGCCGCGGGGTCGAGTGTAATCAGCGGCGCATCCATGTGACTGGAGGCGACTGCATTGCCTGGCGACAATGCCAACGCCGTTAAGCCGGCGCCTAGCGATACTATTGCGAGAGCTCTTAGTGGAGCCTTCATGATTATTTTGCTTTTCATGGTCTTTACGGCTGCGCCAGCGAACGGGGGGCCCCGATTTCTTTGAGCGCAGCAAATTGTTGGGTTAGGTCCGTTCGTTCGGAAGGGAAAAGCATTTGCTTGATCGCGTCCGCCCGGGAAAACAGGCTAGTCGCTTCAGCGTTACGGCCGCTATCCATAGCGATGCAGCCGGCGTGATAAAAGAGGCGCGCATCTTGAGTACCTTCAGCCAACGACCTTTGGGAGTACTCAAGCGCTTTCGCGGCTTGGCCGTTCGCTCTCAGCGCCCAAGCAAGAGCATCCATCGTAAAGACGTCTTCTCGAGTTTTCAGCTCATCTAAGGCCAAGCGCAGGGATTCTTGCAGTCGTTGCCGCCGGGTAGCCAAAAAGAGGGAAAACGTCCGTGGATCGTTCGCGGCGCCGGTGCTGATCAGCTTCTGTTCTACTTCCTCTGCATCCGCCGGCTTTGCTGCCTCGCGTAATGCGTCCGCCAATAGCCATTGGTATTCAGGCAAAGGATTGAGCGTCGCCGCCTGTCGCAGCGACTCGAGACCTTCAGCCCACTTGCCCAGAGTCAAAAAGATCCGACCGCGAAGAAGCAACGCTGGTGGATAATGATCTACGTATTCCAGGGCAAAGGCTGCCGACCTCTCAGCGACTTCTAATTGTCCAGCCTGCAACGAGTACATTCCCATGCGCGTGTAGGCCCACGCGCCTGGTTCCGGCTCGCGTGGACTAGCACCTGTCACCGCCAGTGCGATCACCTCGATCGCACCCTCGAGATTACCTTTTAACCAAAGCACATGAGCAATCCGCGTGTAGGATTGCAGGTCCGGCCTCAGATTCACCATGTCTTGATAAGCGGTGATGGCTTCGCTCAGCCTACCCTGCTCCATCAAAACATCGCCCAGCAATCCCCGGTCGGCCGATTGGTTGCGAACTTTGATCAGTTTCCGAGCGATTGGTTCCGCTTCTTTGAATTTGTGCAGACTTTGCAGAATATGGCCCTCTAGCAAAATAGCGTCCGGATCGTCAGTCTGCCGGCACTCGACCGCGAGCGCGCATTGTTCTGCAAGCTTGTAGTAGCCCGGATCATAGCTAAGACGCGCTTTTCTCACGAACGCCCATCCCAAACGCTTCATCACTTCAGGAGACTGGTGCTTCGAACGGGCCTCCTCCTGGAGCCTTCGGATATCATGGTCGATAAGTTCATCACCCTTTTGTGGAACAAGAGCAATCGAGGCCGCTTTGGCATTGGAAACTGTCGTTTTAATTCCGTTTGCGACGTCGACCGGCTGTCCAAAGAGCCAAGGTCTCCAAAAACCAGCTCCAACCGCAACTACGCCGACAACGGCGAAAAGTAGAGGAAGCAATTTCAATTTCATTGGGCGAAACTAACCAAAGTTCGGGTTTGGTCTTTACTACAAAGGCGGCGCCGGCGTCTTAATGCTTGCACCTAAAGGTAAGGCGCTCCTGTTGTTAGTATTCCTAGTGCGCGGATAACGAGCTGGCCGGATGCAAAAAGTTAGGGAGGTTTCGAAGAATGTTTTGCAAGTGCTGGGGCACGACCAACCTAAGAGTTAACAACGATGGTTTGCATGGCCAGGAACTATACGCCTAAGCTTCACGCCTTTATAGATAGTCTGCGGCTTAGCTATGCGCTCAGCACCCACCCGTCCTACCCTTCAGGCCGAGTCCCGCCTGTTCGAGAACATTTGGTGGGAGCTGGATATTGTTAAGTAGGTAGAGCATGAAGTGATCGATCAGCATTGAGCGGCGAGGTGCGATCGTTTTCTCCGCATGAGATCGGCGACTAACCAGCCTTCCGGGTTGATCAGCAACAAAGTGGTTTGAGGTTGAAGACATGGGTAGATTTTCCTTAATCAGTCCTTTAGGGACTTTGAGTGACTTAGATGCGTAGCTATCGTAGGTTTCGATGCATTAGCTTTACCTCGTTGGTTTGATTGCTGAGGTGGCGGCGACATTCTTAGCTTCGCGATAGCATCCGTTGGGCGCGCCGCTACGCATTAGACTCCGGATGAACCGAACATTGAAGCTGACCTACGTCCCGTCTGGTAATTTCTCTTGCCGACAATCTTTTTTATGAAGCTCTTTTGCAGGGAACGGCATAGTTACAATCTAAGACGGCCAGGAGCTCGGCATCGCGCCAGGTTCCTATTCGAAAAATGCTCGAACTTAAGGTGACCAGGACTTACCACCGCCATTGGAGGATCTAGCATACGAGGCGGTGAACGAGGCCGAAGAGCAGTACAACGTGGAGCTAGTAAGACGAGTTGCCCAGGGCGATAGTGTTGCTTTTGCCGCACTCTACGATCGCTTCTCGCCAATTCTCTATGGCGTGGCTTTGCGGATGATGAACGACGCGGCTGAGGCCGAAGACGTGTTGCAGGATGGTTTTATCTATATTTGGCGCCGAGCAAGTGCCTTTGACGCGAGCCGCAGCAGTTCGTTCTCTTGGGCCGCAATGATTGTGCGCAACAAGGCGATTGACAAGTTACGGATCCGCCAGCGGGGGGAACGACTGCGGGAACGCGTGACCAGTTTCCCGGAGCTGTTTTCGGATCGGGACGAGCAATCTGCCTTAGAACCGCTCCTGCGGGAGCGGCGAGCCCAAGTTCAATCAGCATTATTGGAGGTTTCACCCGAGCAACGCCAGGTTTTGCAATTGTCGTATTTTTCTGGGTTAACGCACGAGCAGATAGCGGCCCAACTCGGTGCTCCACTCGGTACGGTTAAAGCGCGCATCCGGAGGGGTCTCTTGCGGCTGCGCCAAGTATTTCAAGGGGGCATATGATCGACGAAGCAAAACAAAAGGTCGCGGTCGATTATGTGCTCAGTGAGCTTTCCTCTGCCGAAGCCGTTGCCTTCGAGAAAGAGTTGGAGAGTGATCAGGAGCTACACGACTTCACCAGAGAATTGACCGATGGGTTCGCTTACCTGGCGCTGACCGCCGGAGCCGTCAGGCCGCGTCCTGACCTATTCTCGCGCATTTTGGCGAAGACGAATTCAAGCAAACGGTCCAAGCTGATACTAGTTTCCTTTCTGCCCTGGGCTTTGGCTGCGTGCCTGGCGATCGCGCTTCTGGTTCTTGGGCTGGAAAATTCCCGAACGAGGGATGAATTGGCCGAGCTTGGCCGGCGGGATGTCCTCGCTCATTTGCAGATTGCTTCTCTGCAGGCCCAGGTTAGCGCCTATGCAAAAACATCCGCGATCGTCGTTTGGAATGCGCAGCGGCAAAATGGGTTGCTCCACTTGCAAGAATTGCCCGCATCCGAACCCGGGTACGATTATCAGCTTTGGATAATTGATCCAGCCGAGAAAACTCCCGTCAGCGCGGGTGTTGTCTCGGTCGAAAGAGGCAAAGCGGGTACCGTCGAATTTCGTCCCGTACACCCGGTGACGACCGCTGTGAAATTCGCGGTTAGTATAGAAAAAGCCGGCGGTTCTACCGTGCCCCAGGGTCAGATAATTTTGGTCGGGGAGTAGCGGGAGCGGCAGATCGCCGCCTACCTTCGTTTTGATTGTTCTCTGACCAATCTGTGCTTAGTTGAGACTTAGCAGGTAAGTGTATTTACACCTAATGCAAGAAGAGGTTCTCAAAAGACTGCACGCTCCCAAACTCGGTCCCTGCGCCTGTGCTCAGGTTCGCCGATTAGCCAGGAGACTTTCTTCCCTTTACGACAACCTTTTGTCTCCGGAAGGCCTTACCATCACGCAGTATTCCTTACTCGCGAACATTGAGTGCGCCGGCCAACTGAGCCACACGGTCCTGGCCGAGAAGGTCGGGATGGACCGGACCACATTGACGCGCAATCTGCGCCCGCTGACCAGGGCTAAATGGGTTGCCGCCGCCATCGGCATGGATCGAAGGCAACACCTGCTTCGACTAACAGCAACCGGTAGGCGGAAGCTGGTTCGCAGTTTGCCATTGTGGGAGGAAGCACAACATCAATTCGTTTCCCGAATCGGTGCCGAATCCTTACAGGGACTTCGGGCCCTGCTCACCTCGGCGGAATCAGCCATCATGAAAGCTTCTATCCCAAATCAAGAGCCTGCATCATCGGCAACGGTTAGGGACAAGCACAGCCAAATCGAGCCTGCGGGCTGAGAATGTGCGGGCTGAATACACCGAAATCAGCTCTTAAGTGAGTACACCTCGATCGGTTTTCATTACTTTATTGGCTTCGGTTTCACTCTGAACAATCGCAAAGTGGCCACGAAAAAGAGTGGCACGAAAAAGATGGCCAAGACCGTGGCGGAAAGCATGCCCCCGATGGTGCCTGTCCCGATTGCATTTTGACCGCCGGAACCGGCGCCGCTCGAAATGGCGAGCGGCATGACACCCATGACAAAGGCGAACGAAGTCATTAGAATTGGACGTAGGCGCTGGGCAGCTGCATGTTTCGCGGCTTCGACAAGGTTCATCCCGTTCTCGAAGTTCTCTTTTGCGAATTCGACGATCAGGATTGCGTTCTTGGCCGAAAGTCCAATCGTGGTTAGAAGGCCTACTTGAAAGAAAACATCATTCGATAGGCCGCGCAGAAAGGTAGCCAAGACCGCGCCCAAAACGCCCAGTGGAACCACCAGAATAACGGCCACCGGAATAGACCAGCTCTCGTAGAGTGCAGCCAGAGAGAGAAACACGACGGTTAACGAGATCGCATACAATATTCCAACTTGGGAACCTCCGGCGCGTTCTTCATAAGAAAGCCCAGTCCAATCGAAGCCGATGCCAGGCGGCAACTTCTCGGCCAGTTTTTCCATCGTATCCATGGCTGAACCAGTGCTCGATCCGGCCGCGGGTTCACCCAGAATTTCAGCGGACGGACTGCCATTGTATCGCTCGAGCTTTGGCGAACCATAGATCCATGAGCCCTGCGAGAACGCGGCGAACGGTACCATTTGCCGCAGGCTATTTCGAACATACCAGTCATTGAAGTTTTCCGGAACCATTCGCGAGTTGTCGCTGCCTTGAATAAACACTTTTTTGACCCGGCCACGATCGGTGAACTGGTTGACAAATTCGGATCCCCAGGCGGCCGCGAGAGTGGTGTTCACATCCGACACGGTTAGACTGAGCGCGTTGGCTTTTTCCCGGTCGATCTCGATTTTGTATTGTGGTTCGTCGTTTAACCCATTGGAACGAACTGCCGCCAAGTTCGGATTTTGGCGAGCCACCTTAAGGAGTTGGTCCCGCGCTGCCATCAACTTGGCGTGACCTACGTTTGCCTGATCGATCAATTCGAAATCGAAACCGGTGGCATTGCCAAGCTCAATCGCCGCAGGTGGAGCGAAGGCGAAGGCTAGTGCGTCCCGATACTGCCGGAACTGGCCCATGGCGCGCCTGGCGATGGCTTGTACTCGGTTTTTCGCGCCGGGCCGTTGCGCCCAATCTTTAAGCCTAATGAAGAGGAGGCCGGAACTTTGACCGCGACCGCCGAAACTGAAGCCGGCAACCGTGAGCACTGAATCGACCGCAGCACGCTCTTTGGTTAGGAAATATTCATTCATCCGGTCCAATACGGCCTGCGTGTATTTCTCGGGGGTTCCCGGTGGCGTGGTGACCTGGGCAAATAAGATCCCTTGATCCTCATCCGGTAGGAACGATTTGGGGAGGCGGGTAAACAGGAATCCCATGACTCCAACAATCGCCAGATAGATCACAAAATGACGGCCGCCACGCCGGATGATATAGCCGACACCGGACGTGTACCCGCGGTTGCCGGCGTCGAAGACGCGGTTGAACCAGCCAAAGAAGCCACGCTTCTTTGGCTGGTGTCCTCTCTCGACCGGCTTTAAAAGGGTTGCACAAAGGGCCGGGGTGAAGATGATCGCAACCAATACGGATAGGATCATCGCCGAGACGATGGTGATCGAGAACTGGCGATAGATAACTCCGGTTGAGCCACCAAAGAACGCCATCGGAACAAAGACAGCGGACAACACCAATGCGATCCCAACCAAAGCGCCGGTGATTTGGTTCATCGATTTTATGGTAGCCTCTTTAGGTGAGAGCCCTTCCTCGGCCATCAGCCGCTCTACGTTCTCGACCACAACAATGGCGTCATCCACTAAGAGTCCAATGGCGAGAACCATGCCAAACATGGTTAAGGTATTGATGGAGAAGCCGGCGAGCGAAAGCACCGCAAATGTACCGAGCAGAATAACCGGGACGGCAATGGTCGGAATCAGGGTTGCCCGAATGTTCTGCAGAAAAAGATACATCACGAGGAACACCAACCCGATCGCCTCAATCAATGTTTTGATCACTTCTTCGATCGAAATTTTGACGAATGGCGTCGTGTCGTACGGGTATTCCGCTACCACGCCATGAGGAAGGATGGGCTTCAATTTTTCAATCGTCGCCTTAACGGCGTCGGCGGTCTTCAGCGCATTCGCGCCAGTCGCCAGTTTGACCGCGATGACGGAAGCCGGTTTTCCGTTATACTTCGTATCGGTCGCATAATTTTCACCGCCCAGGTTGACCGTCGCGACGTCGTGTAGACGGACCTGGGAACCGTCCGGATTGACTTTCAGAAGAATATTCCCGAATTCTTCAGCCGTTTGCAGGCGGGACGGTCCGATCACCGTCGCGTTAAGCTGCTGTTTCGAAATTGACGGCAGTCCACCCAATTCTCCGGACGCGATTTGGACGTTCTGTGCGTTGATGGCGTTGCCAATGTCGACCGGGGTCAGCCCGTAGTTATTTAGCTTCGCCGGATCGAGCCAAATGCGCATGGCGTATTGAGCTCCACCAAAGGTCTGAAAATCGCCGACTCCATTGGTGCGGCTAACCGGATCCTGGACGTTGGATACGATGAAGTCTCCGATATCCCCTGAACTCATGGAACCGTCCGTCGAAACGAAGGCTACAGCGAGCAGGAAGTTAACGGTCGCTTTGGCCACGCGGATGCCCTGTTGCTGAACCTCGGGAGGCAGCAGCGCCGTCGCTAACTGCAACTTGTTTTGTACCTGTACTTGAGCGATGTCGGGATTCGTTCCCTGCTTAAAGTTAAGTGTGATCGTCATGCTCCCATCCTTGTCGCTCTCGGAGGAGAAATAGATCAGGTTGTCGATCCCGTTTAGCTGCTGTTCGATCACCTGGACCACGGTGCTTTGAACCGTTTCAGCCGATGCCCCTGGATCGGTAACCGTGATAGAAACAGCAGGTGGCGCGATGCTCGGATATTGGGCGATCGGCAGATTAGTAATGGATAGCGCGCCAGCCATCATCAAAATGATAGCAATGACCCAGGCGAAGACCGGACGGTTGATAAAGAAATTTGCCATAGCGGGTTGCCACTCTTACTGGCCGGCAACCGGATAAGCGTCCGCACCAAGTGCGACAATCTTGACTTCGGCTCCGGGTGCAACCTTTTGCAAACCCTCGATAATCACTTTGTCGCCTGCGCTTAAACCGCCGGTCACCAACCAGTTCTCTCCGATAGTACGTTCAGTTTGCAGCGTGCGGAGTTCGACCTTGTTGTTGGCTCCTACAACTAACGCGGTAGGCTGACCCTGCTGATTGCGAGTGACGCCCCGTTGCGGAACGAGGATGGCTTGTTGGTTCACGCCTTCCTCGACTTGCGCTCGAACGAACATGCCTGGAAGCAAGACCTGGCGAGGGTTAGGAAATACCGCCCGTAAGGTGACTGAGCCAGTTCCTTGATCGACACTCACCTCGGAAAATTGAAGAGTGCCCTTTTCCGGATATTCCGTGCCGTCCTCAAGAATCAGACGCACCTCTGCATTTTGATCGCGCACGGATTGGAGCTGACCGTTATTCAATTCATGCTGTAGCCGGAGAAGTTGGCTGCTGGATTGGGTGAGGTCGACATAGATCGGGTCAAGTTGCTGGACCGTGGCCAGCGCGTTAGTTTGACCATTGGTCACCAAGGCGCCTTCGGTTACGGCAGAACGTCCGATCCGCCCCGAAATCGGTGACAACACCTTGGTGTAGGTCTGGCTGATTTGGGCGGTTTCCACCGACGCTTTGTTCAAGGCGACGTCCGCTTCCGCTTCTTGCATGGTGGCGTAGGTAGTGTCGTAATCCTGTGGGGCAATAACATGGGTATCCGCTAATTTTTTCTGACGTTGTTCGGTTAACCGGTCGAGCGCCAGGGTTGCTTCCGCTTTGGCCAGAGCCGCCTTAGCGCTGTCATAGGCCGCTTGGTAGCTGGCCGGATCGATCTGATAAAGCTGTTGTCCTTCCCTTACTTCGCTTCCCTCGGTAAACATCCGTTTCATGATGATTCCATTGACTTGGGGGCGAACATCCGAAATCCGGAAAGCGGTAGTGCGTCCCGGTAACTCCCCGGTAATTGCTACCCGTTGTGCAGTGAGTACCACGACTCCCACTTCCTGAACGGGGGTAGCGGGTCCAGCCGAAGTACTGGAGTGATCGGACTGGCCGCAGCCGGATAGAACGACGGCCAGGACACAGAGGTTAAATCGGAAGAGAGACGAAAATTTCATAGAATTAAGACTGCGAGCAAAAGGCGGGCGATCTTAAGCACCGAGGATACTAAGTTTACAAGTGACGTTTGTGTTTATTCATCACTAAACGATAAAAAAATTTTGGAATCGCAAATCGGACAAAGAACCAAGTCTTTCGCTTGTTCCTGCCGGTCAGAAAATAGGGCCTTTGTTCTCGGGGGAGTCGGGGCGTTTTCACTTGAGCACCATACGATGAAAGAAATAGGTTATTTTAAAGCGCGTCCGAGAAATCGGACCATCCCACGAATCCGCTTTTCATTTAATTCTCGACCCTCTTGCTGGTAAAGATGCGGCGTTCTAATCAAGATCAGGCAATCAAAAAGCAAGTGCGCTGTCGCCAATGCATCTCCGGGTTCGAATTCGCCGGTGTTCATTCCCTCTTTCACGAGCTTGGTGAATGTTTTTAATAGAAAATTGTCGAACGCCGCGCAGCAATCCCATTTTTGTTCATAAGCCCGGATCATCAATTTAAAAACCTGTCGTTCGTTGCGCAAAATATCCACGGTATGCCGGTAAACGGTCACGAGCACCTTTTCGATTCGATCCAATGCCGGCCCGGAGTCAACCAGGTGTCGTTGGACCGCCTCACCGAGAACCACCAGATTTCGGTCGGCACTTGCCTGGATAATGGCCTCCTTGGAGGAAAAGAATTTGTAGATGTTTGCCGGCGACATGCGCAGTTCCTCGGCGATATCCGCGACCGTGGTTTTTTCGAACCCGAACTGACGAAACAACTCGTCTGCTTTGACCATGATTCGCTCACGGGTTTCATCTCGGGTGAAACGTTTGCGGGGGAATTGAGCGGTAGTGATAGAAGTGATGAAAACGATTATTCGTCACATTTTCAGCTTTGTCAAAGCAAAGTGCTGAACTTCATGCCCGTCGATATTCGGGATCACCTGATACTTTGAGCCGCAGAACTACTTACGATGGACTTCAACTCCGCCAGAGATTGTCTGTTTGATCTTGCGTTCGCGAGAATTGCATGCGACCACTGCCGACATGCTTTGCGCATGTGGGATGACTTGGAAGCATAGTTTCTCTTCGCGACAGGAATTCTTAAAGAAGATGTGCGACGCAATCCACTTGTGCTGCCGAGATCTATGAGATTGGAAGCCGAAATCTGAAACCGCAGCCGCCTTTCGATGATCTGCCGGCATCATCTTGTAGTTCATCTCCGTCTGAAGACTAGAACCTTGGCAATCAACCTCTGACACAGTTCGCCGTGCTGATTCAACGTATGACTTTGAATAGTCACGATGCCTCTATCAGGCTTGGACTTTGACGGAGAGATATTGACGATCGTACTGACAACATTGAGTACGTCGCCCGGTTTGGTTGGCCTCGGCCAAGTAACCTCACCGCCCGCACCAATGATCCCGCCGGCTATGGGAACACTATGGACAAGCAACCTCATGGTGATGGCGGCGGTATGCCACCCGCTTGCGACCAGGCCCTCGAACAAGGTCTTACGCGCTGTCTCCTCGTCCAGATGAAAGGGTTGAGGATCGAAGTTCTTCGCGAATTCGCGTATTTCTTCTACTCCGACCGCGTATTTCTCGCTGGTAAATACAGCTCCCACCGCTAAATCATCGAGATAGAGTTTTTCGACGGATGGATGCAATAGCGGCTTCATGACCTCGTTCGTTTTAGTTGTATACCGAACAATCTATGCTTAGCTACAAACTAACGAGTGTATATACACCTAATGCAAGAAGAAGTTCTTGAGGGATTGCACACCCCCAAGCTTGGTCCCTGCGCCTGCGCTCAGATGCGCAGATTAGCCAGGAAGCTTTCGTCGCTTTACCACAACCTTTTGTCTCCGGAGACTCTGACCATTACGCAGTTTTGGTTACTAGTGAACATTGAGCGCACCGGCCAACTGAGTCAGGCGGCGCTAGCAGAGAAGGTCGGGATGGACCGCCCCACATTGACGCGCAAGGACACTTAGTGAAAACTCAGACCACCAAG